>BNJU01000461.1_pt1 | contig 71836 bp, 60 predicted proteins | sample 8539281 | NCBI WGS metagenome assembly BNJU01 (sample SAMD00202456, study PRJDB9452) | human saliva metagenome | isolation source: human saliva | place: Japan | reverse complement strand
GTTGTGGAAGCAATTGTGATAAGATTTTTGAGTTTTGCCTTGAGTGAGAATGATGTTTTTGGTGCCCAGTTTGTTGTTTTACTGTGTTTTTTGGTAATAATCATTCAGGGCTTCTGTTACAGTTCGAAAATGGCAATGTCAAAGGTAATTTTATGCGGCAACGAGGAAAGAATATTATATGATTCTAACGAATATGAGGCAGCACCACAATTGCGTTGTCGAGAGAAGATGAAATAAATTTGGGAGGATAAAATGTTGAATGAATACATAATGCTGAAAAAAGAAGGAGGTTATACTGAAAGGGCTGGTGGAAATGGATGCAGGGAAGGAAAAATGGTCAGGAAAATGTGGCTGAATCCTTTGTTAAAAATTAATGGGTAAACATAAAGTTGGTTACACACACATGTTGACGGTGGAGATTTTGTTGTAGTAACAAACGCTAAATCAGTTACTGATAGCATTCATATTCAAAGATACAAACCTGATCAGGAGGATTAAAACTAAATCAATCGAAATGTTGGCAAAACAGCCAGGTAATCAGAAGGCTGTTGGAAGATGTACGCACAAATAAATTGGGTGTGTGATCATTGGATTAGGAGTTTGTGTTGAATGAGCATGCATGGCTCTAAAAACCAGAAAGAATGGAGTTATGGAATTAAGATTTCGTGGCAGAAATTCAATGTTGGGAACTGGAAGAAGAAAAACTTCAGTAGCAAAGAGTAAGATTAATCCCAAATTGAAACTGGAGTAGTAATAAATGGAAAAAGAAATAGAAGATGTACGGGTGGAAGAAATTTATTAGCTAAAATAGTTGAACAACAACACTGAGATTAACGGAGAACTTTAAACAAATGTGGATGAAGTTAATCTGTGAGCGGTGGAGAAATACAGGTCAAGCAGGGAGCTGTTAGACACACGGTGTTTCAAGGCATTATTAAGGCGATGCTGAATTAAGAGAACTTAAAGAAGCGGATTGTGACTTCTAGGGATTCAAGAATGGTTGCTTTATCTCGAGCATGGAAGAGTCCTCAATTTCAAAAGATAGTTGTATTATTTTGTATACCTTCAAAGAATCAATGTTTCACGGGGTTTTGACCCCCAAGAAAAATAACATTATAAAGTATTTTTCTATACTAACAATAGAATCTAAAACTATATCATGAATTTTGGAAAATAAATGAAGTAAAATTAAGATTGGATTTTCACTAGTTTTATTAATTTTTGAATCATCATAGCACTTTAGATGAAATTATTTCAGTAGTTTCTGAAAGAAGAGTTATGTATAGTAAAAATATATTTTATGATCCTTAATCAAATAAAAAAGACACAAAAATTTCATAATTAAAACATAATTTTATAAATTAAATATTACTATATCTTCTTTCGAGAGGAACGCAAAAAATAAAAGATGTACTAAAATTTATTTTATAATCGAAGAAGTTATGGAGAAAATGTAAATATTAATAAAGATTCTGAGGCCAGCTTTTCTCGCATGTTCCTCAGTGTTGCTGCGGGAACGACAACGTTGGAAGGAGGGGTGAAATAGGGTTCTAGGTACAAGATAGACGATGTCTGTAGAACCACCAAGAGATGCAGATGAAGTCAATAAAACCGGATGAAACAAAATAGAAGGAGCGGAGATTTTGGGCAGGTGAATAGAAAGTTAACAAAGGAATTGAAACGGAGATTTGACATCGGAGGTGGTCGGAAAAATAATTAGGATTTTTAAACAGAAGGTAGACCATAAGGACTGTACAAACCACAGAGATGGAAAAAGGCACGGAGAAAGTTTGGGTAAGGAACCACCCCGGAGAGATGTGAATGGAGTCTAATAAAATGGATAGACAAAAGATGAAGCAGGATTTGAGAAGAAAGGTAGAGATTAAAACTCAAGGTAAACAGGAGAAAAGTCTTTACTGACTAATGAAGAGGAAAGGATGTGAAAATTTTAGATGCATTGGAAAAGAGGGACCTATAGGACCGAAGAGTCCCCTGAAATCGAAAATCAAAAGTAGCCAAAAAGTCACTAAACAGTTTGTTGAAATGGAGATTTTATGGGGTGTTTTGAAATATAAAATATGGAAATATACATTTAGTAGAGGTGATTAGAATCTACAAACGGAATTGTATTTTATTCGCACGTTTTAACAAGTTTTCAAAGCATGGAAAGATGGTTTTTGTGTAGATGGGTACTGATTGGTTTCAAATTAAATCAATGCAGAGAATGATGTTTTGGAATTTTGGGATGATAAAAACCAAGAGTTTTAGAAGGGTTGTCAAAGAAACCCAAGGTGCGTTGGACGATTTAGAAGGGCGGAGAAATAATTTAGAAAGGAGTTGGGAGGATTAGAGATAAGATTTTGCTGTTCTGGTTGAATGATAAAAGTATTCGAAATTAGAAATTCTGTTTGATGAAGTTTAAATTTTGAACGGTGTGTAATGTAGTTGAACTTGGAGTTGATGCTGCCTGATGTTGCTGCTGGTTGGTTTGGAGATGATGTGGAATTGGTAACTATATTTGTTAGAAGTTAGGAGGTGATTAAAATTCTAAAAATTGAGCAGTCAAGAACGAAAAATATCTAAAGTTTTGATGATTTGAAGGTTGAATAAGGAGGTTTAGAGGAGGTTATAATTGATTGGAATTCAATTAAATAAAAATCTAACTGAAGGAGGAAATGAAAAGTGTTTTTTAAACTGATTTCCGGAAAATCCGGAATGTACTTCATCCAATTACAATACATATGAAGTAGCTAGTAAATCTCCAGCTCTTCCTGTTTACAAAGATTTTACAACTACCTTAAATTTTGGAAAAGTACTAAATAAATTAAATATTTCGATCTATTCCTTCAATTTGAGGATAGCGATGGGAATAAATTACATTTGTGCCAGATAGTTTTATGATGAAGATATTTGAAAATTCTGAAGTTTTGAATTTCATATAAATGTCCATCTCATAAAATTTAAAGTGAGATATCATATAAGTGCTATTTTGGGCTTGATGGGACTTAATGTAAGCGAGACAGTGGGAATTTGATTCTTGAAAAAATGGAATTGGTTATATTTATTTCATTGAGATTATGGATACTAATTTTAACGAGTGGAGTTAAACAGATTAGGAGGCTCAAGTGTGGAGTGGAGTTGGAGTTGAAAGAGCTTGAAGAGTTTAACAGGTTATAATTATGATGATTGATTTAATTGCCATCAATGACAGTAGTATCGTTTCGGCGATAACGAATTTTAATCTAGGAATAGGTTATGGAGCCGTTGAAGAGGAAAAGTTTACGGTTGCGATTGTGTGAAGATAAATCTAAAATGATTGAGATTAGGTTCAAATTGATTAGAGTTTAAAATATAAATTTGTTTCCTAGACAGGAGGAGACGAAGAAAGAGGGGAAGGAAAGATTGTTGGTGAAAAATATATTTGGTAAATGAGCTCACGAGGATGAGGGTTAAATATAGAATCTTCAAGGTGAGAGAAATATGATTTTGATTGGATAAATTTAGGTGTTTTAATAGAAAATAAAATTAAGAATCTGAGAAAAGAGTGGGAAATATGAAAATGCTGCTACAAAAGTAATTGGGTGATTTAAAGCGAAGCCGAATTTACAATGTGGTGTGCGATATTGCAGTATTGAAAGGTGGCACGTTTGCAATAACGTTTATGTCTGTGGATGGATTATTCGTTGGCGATTATGCTTTTTGGTTGTGGGGGAGATTTTTCGGATGAAAGAGATTAATAAAACAAATAATATTGATGGTGAAAATAGTAAAATGATACAAAGGCAGATGAAGTGGTGAAAGAGATGTGAAGGAAAAACTGGATAACGGAGATCAAGGACTTACAGTTTTGTAAAATTGGTGGAGAAGGGAGGATGTTTGCAAAGGTAACAAGTGGGTTTGGATGATGTTATGAAAATTATGAAAAATGGAATGAAAATTTTGTCAGAAGGAAATTGAGAAAAGGAGTTGATTGGATCTCAAGAAAGTTTGAAAAATTGCTAGAAATTTTGGAAGGAAGCAAGAGGAATTGGATAAAATTCTCAATTATGATATCCGCAATTGGCACGAGATTTAATTCGTTGGATGAAAAGGGCAGCGGAAAGGAATTTTGCAAAGATACAATTTTTGTTTGCAGAAATAGCTCTGTGAAACACTCGTGAGATTAATTGCGATTAATTAAGTAAATATTGAAAAATGGATTCAAAAGGGTTTTCAGTTATAGATTTTGGATTGGAAAATTTGTTTAGTTGCAAGAGTATGTTTGGATGAGGAAAAATGGTGCTTTCGTATTTTAGCTCATATTTTTCAACTCCAAGAACAAATTGTTAGTAATTCATGAAGTAATTTCATATTCAAAATAAAATTATCATCAGGAGAGAAAAATCATGCATAAACTACTAAAATATGAAAAGTGAAGTTCGTGAATAGAAATCAAGAGATGAAAGGTGTGTTTGAAAGTCATTATTACAGTGCTTGCGATGGAAAAATGCGGAGTTGCGGGCTGTGTGGTCAGTTTTGCAAGAAAAGGAAGTATTGCGAGCAAGGCTTATAATATGAGGTTCTTGTTTTGTTGGTGCTTTGGAGAGAGGATAATATTCCATGAGGTATTTGTTTGAATTTGGTTAATGCTGCGAAAATGCTGCGCCATTGAAAAGATGTAAATTTTGAAGAAAAGTTTGGAAAGTTGGAGAAAAGGAGAATATCATAATTATGATGGTTCGATAAATTTAGTTAATTTGATGAGAATAGCAGGTACAATGATTAGAAAATATTGTTTTGAATTCAGTTAAACGCTAGGACAGATCTGTTTTCTAAAATGGAAAGGGCGATGTCTGAAGGTTTGGTTGGATGTATTTGAGGTAAAGGGAAAGAAAGACCAGAAGGGCTTATTCAGGAGTTACAGAGGTTCATCACGTATATGCTTTTGAATTATAATAAGACAACTTGATAGTGTGTTTACGTTGTTTTGTAGGTTGGTCGTGGCTGCATGGCAACTTTATTCTCAAGAAAAGTCAACCATTTTCAATGTCCAGATTATACAATTTTTGGCAACAGAGGTTGCATCAAACATTAATGAGAGGTGTGCTAGATTATATGTTGGAAACAGGTGATCATAGAGAAAATCGCTATTAGAGCAAAGTGGAAATATTACAGGAACATTCTGTTTTCCAAGCACTATGGCTGATTATAGATATGACACATAGATTAGCAGAGGCTGGGACAACCTATAACACAGCTGATGTCTTGGGTAAAGATAACCAGAAGATTTGTTTTGATGCTTATTATGGCGTGGAGATTGAAAAGGTGAATTATTGTGAATATTTTTTGGGCCGAGGGTGCCACGTTTCTTTCAATTCTCCGTTTTATGTATCAATACGCAACATTTGCATCTTCAGCGTTTATTATAGTGATTATAAAATGAAGATAGAAAATGTGAGAAAAACATAAAAAAATCTTGAATATAGGTTCTACGGGTGGTGGTGATTTTCGATGAATCAATTGAAGAGAAAGCAGGGTGGATTTGGCTGAAAATCTTACTGACCGGAAGCGGTTTCAGAAACAATTAAGATGGTTTGTTGGATGGCATTGGAAGAAGGAGAATTGAAAAATTGGAAATAGTAAGAATAAGATAAAGTAAAGTCTCTGATTTGATTTTAAAATGATTTGTTCAATAATTTCTATGTTTCAAAGTGTTTAAGGAGGTGTTTTTACGACCAAAGATATGATGTCTCTAAATTGTTACATTTTCTCTATTATGCTATAATAACACATGTTATACTAAACAAAATATTTTACAATCAAAGTATTTCTTCAAAACTAATGGGAGGAAAATATGAATAAATTTATAAAATAAGTACTAAAAATAATAGAAATTTTATCCATCTCATATTTAATGAAGTTTTTTTCGAAGATGAAATATAGAAAATAAGTTGATGAAATGACTATCAGAAGGAAAGTGGGAAGAAATGGGCCAAAAATGAACTATTGCCATTCTTCAGAAAAATTTGGAGGAAGAAAAGTAATCGGTTTTGAAATTCAGGAGGTACTTACAGAATAAACAAAATTGTGTTTCCAATTACACTGAGGCAGGAATCGAAGAGGCAGCGGTATTACAAGCCACTTGTTGAGATAATAGATCAAGGCAAATTAGAGAAAGGAGGCACTGGGGGCCAGTATTCTGATGGAGGAAGGTGGAAGTCTTGGGAGATTACAGGAGCCTAACATGGATCTACTTCAACAAGGGAGATGCAGAGTCATGTTGTAGTGTATGGATGAGAATACAATTCCATATTAAGGCTAATCCATCTTCTTGGGAAACTCTGGGGGTGATTTCTGGTCGCTGCTAAAGGAAAGAAAGGATGAAAGGTTTAAGATAATTGAGAGCAGTATTGGTTCAGGTATATAACTTATAGTGTTTAAATTCAGAAGGTTTCACTTCTCAGAATGTAAGCCAATCACATTCAATACCATCTTCACCACATAGCAGATGTTTATTAAGCTTTCAAGCATGGGTCTCTAGGAATTCAAAATATTTTCATAAAGTCGTTTACAGCCTAGTAGGAATGACACTGGTCTCCAGATTCTTAGAAGAATATAAAATTTTGCTTTAGAAAAAATGGATTTTTGTTCAAAATGAATTGGATGGAATAAAAGGAAATAGCATATGAGTATCAGGAAGTTACATGTGCCGATTTAATAACACACGGTATGTTTCACCAGAAGAATCATTCTGCGATAAGGATACAGTGGAGCAAGTATTCTAAAACACCTACAAAATATATATAAAATAGCTCGGCTCAAAAAGAGCTTTTTAGAAGACAAAGGTTTGAAACTGGACGTCTGACGTCATCTGCATCATGAATTTCGACCATTTTCAATTTTGAGGCCCAAATGATATGCTGAAACAGAATTTATGATCTGATTTTCTGGAGCTGCAACTTCTGAAGAAAGATGGAATACGAAGATAGTAAAAGGATTGCACAATTTATGGAAAGATTTCTTTTTTTCTTGATAAAGGTTCAAAGTTGAAGTTCATACATAGAAACTAATATTATCAATGAATCTAATGATTCAATACAATTTCACCAAAAATCTGCATTCGTGAGATAGATCAGAAGTAAAAGGATTTTGTTGGCATCATCGCCAGGTCTTCTTCATCAATCAAATAAATAGATAGGTGCATTAGGAGGATATGAGAAAAGATATAATGGATTTTGAATAACTGGGTAAAAACTAGGAACTTGTCATAGATTTTAATTGTTTTTGGAGATGGCCACATGGAAATTTATTTTTCTTATCAACATGCACAGCAAATAATTTTGTGGTTCTCTGGAATGCGTTTAATTTGAATCATTCCTCATCTGAAAATCCTTTTAACTCACGTTTCAAAATGACCTATTAGGTTGACACATGATTTCAAGTCTTTACCTTCATTTAAAATTAATTTTGTATTATGCTTATGAGTTGTTGTTAGGTATTAATTTACTGGGCTGCAATACACAACTATTTCGTTCTCAGCGTTCAATTATGTTAATTTTTAACTTTATCTTTCAAATCTAAAATTATTTTTGTGCCTTTTTACTCTAATCAGGAACTCTTCCTTTAGTATTTGGCTGAAATGCATGCGGTCTGATATCAGTTTTAAGCTATCTTGTATTAAATGTCGATAATATCGCAGTTGCTGGTTTGGGTCTGCACTACATATACTTATCATCACTTTACAAATAATTCTCTCATTTTCGATACAAATCCATGAATGAAATAATCTTCTTTCACATTGTATGAATGTAAACTTTTTCTTTTTAATCAGGCTATTAGTTTTCAAAAGTTTTTAAAAATATTAATGTTTTGTAAATAGTCATTGTTAATCAAACTATCTAATCTTTTTTTGCTTGATTTAACTCCAAATATATGTTCAAAGAACATTTTGCTGGCTTTCTACTGGTTACAATCAGGAGATTTACGCTTTTTGTATTTTTTCTAAAACGTTCCAACTATTTACAATTTGTCTTTATCATCAATGTATAATATTCTTCGTTCCTTTTCACGCATCGTTTTCAACAGATTGTTTTCTTCTGAGATTTTTCCAAATCTAAAGCAGTTTCTTTCGGCACTGAGATCTCGACAATATTTATTTCTGGATCAATTACAAAATTATCTTTTAACAACTGGATCATCTCATCTCTAAATCATGATCTTACTGTCCAACTCTAAATGAGTTTTCTTGCAATTTGGTTCATTTAATTTCCTTCTAAAATTCTATTCTTCCCATGGGAACAGGTAACGGACGCAGCTTTGAAACTTCTATCTCATTATCTTTTCTTTATTTCTTCTTCATATTTTTGGAATTTGTTGTTGTGGTGCAATAACTCAGTTTTATTTTGTAGTGTATATGAAACATTTTTGCTCTGTCAATCACTCTATGATTCTGGCGTTTAGAAAATATCATTTAGGTTCATCAATACAAAAATAGCTGTATTACAACTACCACTATTACCTCTAAGCTTTCTTTTCAAGCTGAAACTCTATATCTGTTTTTGAGATATCTTGTTATCAAATCTTTAGTCTTTTACCATAAGGAACTTTCTGGCCGTGTCACCTAATAATAAATTTTCTCGTTTTTGAGTGATAGCACTGGTTCTTTTTAAGCACAGGCCCTCTGAATCAAAAACTCTATGGACATATCTTTTTACCTTTCTTCATCTTTATCTCATTATTAAATCTCCACTAACTGATTTTTTCCCATCACATGTGGCAGTGTATTTCCCTTACTAGCTTTTTCCTCTGCTGCTCTCTATTTACTCCATCTTTGGCAAAAGTAACACTGCATAAGTCAAATAAGTTTTATGGCTGTTATTTCAATATCTTTGTAACTCTACGGATATAATTATACTTTTCATTTCCTATTTAACAACAGCAACAACTGCATCTTTTACTTACAACTCTAATTTTTCACAAGTCATCTTCTTCGATTTATTCGAATAAAGAACCTAAAAGTCTTGTGTTCGCTTTTCTTTTTCAAGGATTCATTTTGTATTATTTTGTATTTTATTTGTATTTTGTTGGTATTTTATTATTTTTCCCATCCATTTGCAACGCAGCAATTTATTAATTTCTCTCGTTTAATAAGCATTTCTATCTTTAGATTATTCGATCCCAAATAACGCTTCTTCCTCTCACCTCTCAACTTTCAAATAATCTTCAGATCACTTTCCTCCATCCTATTTCAATCATCCTAAATCCTGCCTTTTCCTAAAGTGTGTTCGTGATGGTTTGTGTCCCGTTACCCAATGTATGCCCCTGGGTTTTTTAGAAAATCCAAAATTCACTGTGGTCTTTTGCTGTGCTGGTTGCTGGTGCTAAATCTTTTCACATTTGACCACAGTCACATACAGATCACCACTGTATAACTGAGGCGGCTGGCCGTTGGGCGAACAATATCTCTTTATTCATCCAATATCTCTGCACCAATTCATTTATCCAACAAACTATTCACGTCTCTGCTGTATCTAACAACACATGTGCTGGTTAGAATTTTAGTTATTTAACTTGGCCGTCTCTTACACCAGAGTACTGTTTACCTGCTTTAATTATGAATCCCCTCAAATTATTTTAGAAGTATTCAGAACTGTAACTGATCATCCATATGAAATTTGCCCATTTTTAATTTATCAAAACGTTAAAATCGATGTCACACATTGATAGAAATAAGTCACTAAATTCACTGCTTCTCTTCTTTTCTTATTATTCCCATTTCATCTTCCGATTGACTGTGGCTTTCGTCTGAATAATCACTTCTCCTTCGCAGATGAAGGCTTGAACATTGCCAGAACATTGCTTATTTATAATATTTTTTTCACTATTTTCATTTCCCTCTTTTCTTTTTATTCTCCTTTATAATTTTTACATTTACATTTGAAAATTTTTCTTACTAGATTCATTTCGACAATTCGATAAAGATAACTCGATCTTATAATTCCTCTTATATCTTCAACATTTTTCAAAATCCATAAAATCTTCTTCACCCACTCAATTATCAAATTCACCTGTAAAACTTCAACAGCATAATTTTAACATTTTTTTTCAACTTTTTGAGAACCATTTTTTTCAAAAATTACTTTTGAAAATTGCACACTATTTAACTAATAAACTTCTATAATTTTCTGTACAATCTTATCTTTATAATTTCGGTTGACTTTTCTGAAGATAAAAAGTACCAAAATGATTTGTTCTATTAGTGTGCAGGGCCTGAGGTGTGGCTCTAGGTCTCTTCTGGCTCAGTGTTATCTGCAGCTTTCTTGCTATTTTCTTATCTTGTCTCTTGTTTATGGTTGTGATATATTACTTTTAGCAAATAACACTTACTCTGTGCTTTTTTTTAAAGGAGGCGGTTTCCCTGTAGTTTTCATTCTAGTGTATTCTGTTTTGTTATATTGGTTTGGATCTGTGTTTTTTTGGTATCGTTTTGGATATTTTTGTTTTTTATCAATTATGAGATCAAGTTCACCCTGAATTTTTGTTTATATTTTTTTGGGTGGCGTAGTAGCCCTCTGCTACTTATCAGTTTGTTCTCAAAGAGATAAAGGTTGTTAAAAATAAAATAATGAGTTGATATGATTGTCTTAATGACAGGTTAATAGAAAAGGTTCAGTAATAGCAGCTGGTGGCAGAATCAGTACGTTACCCCGGACTTAAAATCTGGGCTCAAATTCCATGCAGTTCCAGTGGCCAGAGGCGCCATACAAATTATAAATGTCAGGATAAGCCCGGCATGGTGGCTCACGTCGGGACTCATAACCCGAAGGGTCGTTGGTTCAAATCAGCTCACATACCAGGCCAGCCACCTAGATAATAATTAAGCTCGACACTACAGTTCTCTGCAAGGGTCAGAAGTTCAGAATCTTCTTCTAGGCTTTTCACTTTTAAATGATTATTGTGTAAATGAGAGTTTTAAACTTTCTTTTTTTATAAAATAAAATAATTAGTACAGGTAAATACTGAAATTTTATAGTTTGTGAGTTGTGAAGACAGCATTGCTGGAGTTTTGTCACAATGGAGAAAGGGAAAAAATGAAGGAAAATAAAATTTTCTTGTCACAGGGGAATGGGAGAAAGAAACTGGCTACTAAAGAAAGAATTATGAAACGAATGAAAGAATCATAGAATTTGATATTGGAATAAATTTTCTTGTTGAAAAATATTATAGAATAATGTTGTAAAGTCATACGATATTTTGGAAATTTAGTGATATTTAACATATTTTTCATATTTATTCTCCATTAAAAATCATATGGAACAGGATGAAAGAAGAAAAATTTGTTGTATGATAATGTAGAGAAAGAAAATCATTGGTATTATGTGATCGTTACCATATCTCTATTTGTTTTTTCGAATGACTGTTTCTGGAGTGGTTAGAATTAGATCAAATTCGTGGAAGGTTTATAACACAAAGTTTTTATTTAAGATCAGTGTTTAAAGATGCGGGTTGTTGAAGATTTGGTTTGGAAGAGCTGGGTTTGATAATTATTAATAGATGATAAGAATTGGTGAAGGATGATTTTACAAGGTAATGTGTCTTTAAAAATCAGGATGATAAATATCGCAAGTAGTTTCAATAGGTAATTATAAAATAGATTTATCCGACGACGGTTTTTTTGGGTTGTGATATTAATATAAAAGGAGATTTTATTGTAATTTGGAGCCGGATATTCTTTTGGGAAAACTTAAAGATAAAGTATGAATTTTATACAATTTTGGAAAATAAAAGTATGAGAGAGATGAGATAACAGAGGAAAATATTTTTTAATGGATTTAGCGATGGGACGATTATAGATTTCGAGTGAGGGAGTTTTGAATTCTTTTTGATTATGCGTTTGAAAAAATGGGTGTTTGCGCCGTCGAAGAGATTTTGGAGTCGTTTATTGTCCTCCTTGCATGACTCATTTGGATTGTATTTTTGAAAGGAAAGACATTCAAAAGGCGGTTGAGGTGTTGGGAATGATAACTCGAAAAAAAGTCTTTTGACAAAGAGGTTTACGAAGGAGTGGAAGAGACAATTAAAACATTAAGTCAATCAACTACCAAAATTATTTGTGACTGAAGGACAATCAACAATACCAAGAAATAATAAAAAATATTGGTTAACAGATGAAATATTTTGAGAAAGTTGTGGATCTAGCGCTGATGGAAGTTTTTCTGAAAAGCTGATATAATTCAAATATATTTAGATAATAAATAATAATACGATGAATATGAAATTTTTTATAGTTAGTGATACGAAGTTTGATATTATTAGACTAATAAAAAATAGGATAAATAGTAATTGGGTGCTTTGGATTTATAGTTCAGAAGGAGAGATTTAAGAAAGAGTGAACTGCATATGTTATTGGAAAGGTTTGACGGATGTTTTGGAAATTAAATAGGGATTGTTTGAGAGGTACTAATAAAAGATTAACGGTAAAGAAGGTAATGTTGAGTTTTCAATTTTTGTTTTGGAGTGTGAGAATGTCTATGATAATTTTGTGTAGATTAATAGATGGATTACGTAGATTCAATGCTTTTGCTATTCTGTTTGCACACAAAATTTTTATATTCGAAAGTGTCCGTAATTTTATCAGAATAGAGAGTAGAAAATATTTTCTCGTTATATAAGAACGTTAATTTTGACATAAATTATACTGCAGATTATTGACGTTCTCTTTTCTCAATCACGCGTATTTTAAATTTCTTTTCGTCAAATAAAAGCAAAAAGTAAAGTGGGACTGCTGCTAGAAAATGGCTTTTTCTGATTGATTAATTGTGTTTCAAGAAATTGCTGAAAAAACACATAAAAGACCTCTAAAATAAATGAAAAATAATATAATCTATTTTGGGAGAAATATGGAAACTCTTTTTGTTTAAATGTTCGACGTAAATATACCGTGTTTCCAACGAAGATCTAAAATTCCCCATTACACATTGTTGTTACCATGACAACTCCATTTGATTTTTTGGATGTTTGGTGCTGGTTGCGGCGATAAATGAAACAATAATATTCACATAAGATCCAATTTTCCTTTGAGATAAATCACCGACAATAGCATCCATCATGTTCATATCCTCAATTTGACGCTTGACTAAGAGCGTTTTCGTTTTTCAATGTTTTTTTTGAGTGCTAATTTTTCTCTTCAACAAAGTTACGGCACCAAAAGCTGGATAAAATAAATAAAGCCAAACTTTTAATGTTTTCTCCTAAATAAATAACAAATATGTCTTTTCCTACTTTGAGCATTTAGCGGGACTTTCCACATGCTAAATGTATAAGCATCAAGAAAGACCTCCGACGATACTTAGTAGAAAAAGTTAATCTAAAGTATCAGACAGTTGCTTATTTCCGTTAAAATTTTTCATGGTTATTTTCTTTTGGTGATGAAGTTAAATTCTCTTTTGGATTTTATTTTATTTGAAGTCATTCTAGAAGTAATGAATAACAACTCATTTTCTGTTTCTCATAAAAATCTGAGTTTTTGCGGTTTTGTTTATTTCTTTCAAAATTTTAAAATTATAAGTACATAAAACTATTTCAATAAATTAATTATACAAAAAGAACTGTTTTAAAGGATTGGAAACTATTATTACAAATGAAAATTTATAATTGAAAATAAATGTTTGACGATTTTGGATATGGATATAATACTGAGAAGGTTAGATAAAAGAAATAAACATATATAAAAATTTCTGGTCTGTTCGTGCTATTATTATAATTTTTTAGACTTCTCTTTTTAATGATTATCCACTTTAAGAGATTCAGGTCTAATCTGGCGGCGATAGCTTTTGCACTGATTCTGTGTTTTGTAATCTTCCTGCAACATTTGCAGGCAGCCAAGGAGTAAGTTTAGAACGGTAGATTGGTTTACACTTTTTATGTAAAAATTTATAAAAGAGTAAAAATTTTAAATTAAAAGACAAAAATTTACTCTTGAGATTTAAAATATGTTTGTTTTTAAAATCAAGAATTATTTTTTCATTCAAATAAATAAATATAATCAAATAACCTGCTTTTCAAATCTTCAAACAGAATAAACCTCAAAACGGATGAAGTTCATACAAGAATCTCATTTCACTGTTTCACGGTTGGTTCATCGTTTAATATGACCTAAAGTGAATATCACTTCTTTTGTTCTACTTCAGTACCGGGTTCTAGGTTTGTCTTCTTCACTAAACCTTCTGAGATGGTACATCAAGCTTCCGGCCATCCTGACTAAGTTCAATTACCGTTGAGTGAATGACGGACTACTGCGACAATGTCTACGTAAAGAGTCCTTTTCTGTGTTATCCCAATATTCGTTTTTGAAGGGTGTAGTTCAGCTACGTTTTGTGTCCTTCAGGTGCTGCGGTGTTAAATTTTTTCTTTAGTTCTTCAGTGAGTATATTTTCACCATCCTTCATAATCTCCTGGAATTTGGTGAAGTTTTATAAATCAACTGACTTGAGTATGGCTGATTTTATGCAAACAATATTTAATAAAAATTTATGGTCTTCTATATCCACAGATAAATCAACGCGTGCCAGTTATTTGCTTTTAATTTTCGTCAAAATTCAGCACACTGTTGCAGTGAAGAAATTTCACGAGATAAAGAAGGTCATTAATTTCAAATTTTTACAAGTTCAAATGTTCGGATAAAAGTGTCAATTTCATTTTTTTTTTTGATTTTGTTTGACATGACAATAATTTTTTTCTACAACTGATAGTTTGTTGTAGATTAGACAAATTCTTTGATAGTAATTACAAATAAACTTTGTTCGTTTCGTTGATGGAGATTTATTGAGTTTTATCAGTTGTAAAAATAAAATCGTTTTTTTATCTAAAAAGCGATTTTGTTTTTTCGCTGGTGATTAATCAACAGGAAAGATGCTTGTCATATTGCATCAGCCGAGAGCAGTATTACAGAATATAATCATCGTGGAATGTATTAACTTTACGCTTCTCTTTGCAAAATCCCTCAATAATAGTTATATGATTAATAGTGGCTCACTTCCGAAAAGAAAACTAATTCCTTTAGGATAATCTTTTGTTTGATATTAATGGTTTTACTAAAAATATTCATATTTTGTTTCTCTTGTTAAATGTTCCGAAAAAATACCGATATTTTTAATAGGCTATAGAAGTTGTTATCTTCATTTTCTCCTTTCATTCAAAAGGAAACAAAAATTATTTTTATTCTCAAGTAATTATATCATATTTTTTGTTTAAATGAAGGTAAAATACAATTTTTATTAATTTTTAAATGGTTGTGATTTTCTTTTAAAATAGTTCCTTTAATTTTAAAATTATCATCCAAAATATGTTAAATCGACGTCAATCCTTCTTTTATATCAATATCTATCTTCTAAAAATAAAATTTACCGATAGAGAGTTGCTACATTCGTAACTGCTCCTAAAGGTTGGTTGACTTTTAGAACTAAATTTTTAACTCAAATCTAATCTATTACAAACTGATCATAGAGTGTTGCGTAAAGAATCATTTACCATTTTGATATAAACACGTTTTCCTTCAAACATAAATTCTTTCATAATATCAGTTGTTCCGGCAGAACTTATGTCTGGTAATTGACCTGATCTGATTTTTCGTATTTTTTTGATTTCTGGAAGCGGCAGGGAGATTCAAGTAATATAAATTCTTAACACCATTGTTCTCAATGACAAAGAGCCATGAGTCCATAGTTTTATACAGTTCTAATGGACTCATTGCGTATATACAAATGTGTTCCCTCCATCATGGTATTCTTTTTTCAAGACATTTTGGTCGTAGTAGCATTGAATGATATTCCCCATATTTATCTTGATTCTACGCTTCTCAAGTTTTCAAATGTTCAATTTTTGCTTTTGGTGCAGTCGTGAATTCAATCGGTGATTTCTTTAAATCTGCAGTTTTGTATCTAATTTGTCTGACCAAATTCATCATATAGTCGATTCCTTTTTTTTCAACATATGTAGGCCCTTCAGTAGGTCCAGCCTGATTTCTTCTGGATTATCGATGTTTTCAAAACTCTAGAGCGTTAAATTTTGTGTCGGGAGGCGGTGCAATGTTGGTAAAAATGATGCCTGGCAAATTTTGTTAGCTTCATTCATAATTTTAATACGTTTTCAGACGTATCATCATTGAATAATACACCACCACATCCGTTTAACTGCAAATCAATAAATCCTGAGCGTAAAACGCCATTCCCATGAATATCGTGATTTCATTCAAATTTTTCTTTTATTGATAACAATTCATTTTCATTTAATTTGCACTATGGTTTTATCTTCGGTAAAGAACAGTGTTTTTTGTCTTATAAATTTTAACTCCATCAAAAAATTCTTACATTTTTACATAATCACATTTTATTTTCTTTCTCATATTAATTTTTATTTAAAAGTCGTAATTCTTCTTTCATTTTTTCTAAATCGAAAAAATGTTTTTTACGGTTAATATCTTTAAAATATCAATTTCACTAATCGTAACGTCTTCATCCAACAGTTCGAAGCTTTCGGTCTGCTATATCTGACCGTCCATTTGGTGATGTACAGTTCCGTGATAGCGAAAACCATTGTCCGTTAATACGATGGTCAAATTTCACTGAATCTAAAATTTCAACTCAACAGTTGAAAACTGATTTTTGAACTATAAGTCAAAAATCAAGAATTTATAAATTATTATCATAAGATCTAAGTTCGTGAACCTGGCGGTCCTGGTTCGTTAAGAAGGCGATGTCAAAATATTTCTCGACTCGCTTGAAAACGGGTTATTCTCAACTGATTTAATTTTATCTTCATATCTTTGACATTCAGACACCACAAATCTGATTTGCCCATTCCATTTGGAATATTAATATTTTCTGGTTTAATGTTGATGAATTTGAAAAGAAAATGTTTCGTTAACATAAAGTAGTGATGACTTTTGAAGTCGTTATCAGGCGATAGCCACTGCAGCAATTCGTCCGCTATTAGATGTGACTAACATTTCAAATGAAGACAATTCCTTGATTATGTAAATTAGTTAATTCTTTGTGTGTGTTTTTAAAGGTTATACAGAAACAGGTAGGTAGACTAGGCTCCAAGGTTGCTTTCAGGGAGTTGACGGATTTTAGCATTTCTTTGATTTCGATAAGTAACGTTTTGCTGTTTCGTTTGCTGTTTTTAAATAATAACTCTCATAATTAAATTTCAACTCATAGACAGGATAATTCGTTTGTTTCACAGAGAGAGTAAGCATTTAATTTAATTATACATTGATTTATTTTTAGTCAATAGACAAACATTTTTGAAATATTTTTTTTAAAAGTATAAAATTTCTTCGATAGATTATTCAAATTTTGTACAATGTACTGGGTAATAATATAAATGGAAAATAGTTTAACAATTTTTAGGCAGGTTGGGGCTGACCCCTAATAATAAGATTGATGGAGTAAAATTGGCTAATCAATAAGTTTTAACAATGCGGATTACAAAAGATACCCAATGCTGAATTAAAACAGACAGGTTGGGATTACCAGAAGGGCAGTTTGAGACTCAGAGGTTGGACATGCAAATGATTGCTGGAAAAATAATTTGTCAAGTATTGCAAAAATTTAAAGCAAAATAAAGAACCATTTTAAAAAATAATCTTCATAGTCTTCTGAAACCATAGCTTCATGACAGCCTATCAAGATTGACTAGATGTGGAGTTCACTGCCATTGACCATTTAATCGGATTGGTTGACGCGAAGCTGAAAAAGGATTAACTGGCGTTACGTTCATGCAAATTCTCGTTCGGAAAGAATTTCACCTAGAAAAGTAGGTTCGTCCTGCTAATTCTAGCCTTCAAATAGATTCGGTCTTGGTGAGTGCAACAATGATTGAAGATACTGACCACTGATGGATAGAGATAATGGCACGGGATAGAGTGAGTTAGCTTGCAATGCATTGACTTTAGGAGGAAGGAAATGTATGAAACTTGCCACTGACTAATTTATCAAAAGATTCTTATGGGAAGGGTGCAGATGAATTTTGTAAAACCAACAAGAATTGGTTCAAGGAACATTGGATTAATTAAGATGGAACGGTTGTAATGTTTATAGGAAACTTTAGACCTGATGAGCTGAACAATTCTAACTAGAACGTTGTTGACCTGAATTTTAGGATTCACAAAGTTATAAAATTGTTCTAATAACTCAATATGATATTATTCCTTCACCAGTAGCATATCCACTGGAAGAAATCTGTCGTGGTTGGAGAAGTAGTTTCAAAACCAGGATTAAGCTCGTGGAGACAGCTGAGAACTGGAAAATACGTTGCGTTTCTTCTTCAATGGTGGTAAGAAGGAGACATATCCGGGAAATCGGATTTGTCTGGGCTCATGAGAAGTTCAACCATGATTTACAACCTGAAATGGTACTTATAAAGTAAAAGTCATCAAAAGTCACCTAAAGTAAAAAGTTAAGCTAATTCTCTCCTTACCAATCAAACACGTTTAGAGCCACCGGGAAGTGTGGAAAGCAGTAATGACGCTTGTTCAAGCGGTGGAATAACTGTACGGGACAGGTGTTAACTAAGGAAATTATTGGAATTAGATGGAGCATTAATTACAGCAGACCATGGAAATGCTGATTTATTAGTAAATCCTGAAACTGGGCACCTCACACAACATACTATAAACCAGTTCCATCGTCTTTTAATTTCAAATGACGAAGAAACCTATTCAATGGAACGAGACAGTGGAGAATTATTTGATTTAACTTTCAGCTTAATATTAGATTTATTGGTATTGAAAAACCTGCTGAAATGACTGGAAGGCTTTAATTGTTAAATGATAAATAATTAAAATTAGATAGTTTAAGAAAAAAGAAAAGGTGACTTTTACACATCCTTTTATTGATAATTAAATTGAATTAATAGAGTATAAATTAAATAAATCAAAAAATTATATAAAATTTGCTAATTTAAAAATGGAAATTTAATGGTTGTTTGCGATATTACGATTTTAAGAAGAAGAAGGGTTTAAGGGTGATTGGTACTTTTGTAAAAGTTTGAAATTTAAAGGTGTTGACAAATTTTTTCAAAATACAGTCATAGTGTCTGGCAGTTGGCACTTTATGAGTTAGTGATTTAACAAAAAGGAAGGATACTGAGATGAATGAAAAGAACAGTTATTTCAGCTATAATCCATATTCTCAGATTTGGTGAAGAAATTGTGGGGTCTAAGAACTTTGAGAAAGTACAATATCGGGTTTTATTCAGCTACAATTAAGAAAATACTAATACCAGCTGAGTTAGAAGAACTCCAAGTTTGATAGCAAAAAGAAACACATACATCTTCTGGAAGAATTCCTACAAGTGAAGGTTACAAGATTATATATGAAGACTTGACTAAAATACGAATCTTCTAAAGGAAAAACAAAAGTTTACAAGCGTATAATAAACAGATAGACCAATCGATCATCTTTGAAGAGACATCAGACTACTGTCGAAAATTAAGTCAATATAGGAGTTGTGTTGGAGCCAGCCTCCTCAGCAGGAAGGAATTAAAGAATAAAATTAGTTCATAATGATACGACTGTTTCTTTTGCTGGCTGTGGTTGTGGTTCATGTTGACAAAAGGAAAACTTGATTATTTAACATCTGGAAACGCCTTTACGAATGAAGAAGGGTTGAAAATATTATCAGGTTTTCGGATGAAAAAATCAGAGAAAGAATGCACTGTCTGATTTAGGAGGAATTCTTCACAAATACGAGTTAATTCATTGAAGGTTTTCTGCAAGGAGAAATAAGGAGTTAGCCAGATGAAGGAAATTATTTTTTGAAGAGAGTTCGAAGATTTATTGAAAATGATGTTTCAGATGTGGTGAAAATAATTGATCAGTGAAATTATTCGATAATCCAAAGATTTAAGAGCAGTATTTCACAATTTATTCAAAGAGAGAAATGTAAAGAGATACATTGAAATAAATATTGTCTTTGGAGAAAGTTGAATATACCTAACCGGAATTTCCTCGTTTATTTCAGTTATTAGAATCTAAAGGTGTTATGGGGTAATAGTGGGTCCGGGAACGGATGGAATGTTCTGGAACCATTGGTTTGGTGGAGGAGAGTATGTTTCTGGAGGTGGGCAACTTTTAGAAAAAAATAATAAAGGAAGTGGGGTAGACGTTGTCGGAAGAAAAAGTGAAAATGGAAGTAAGATCAATCAAATATAATAAAGCAAATAAAACAAAAAGCCTGGTCCACTTGCAAGGAGGTTAAGGAAAAAATCCTTGCAGAAGTAATCCCTTAAGGCTTGAGACGGACGGAAGGATGGAAGGTTCTTATACAGAAGGTGGCAGTTTCAAACTGCAGAAAGAAAATAGAGTTTATGAGAATGGAAAAGTATCTTCAGGTATTACAAAATTGTTGAATGTGTGATGAATTTGAAAAGGGAAGCTGAACAGCTTCTGCAGAACTAAAAACTTTGACGCATTGGTTGAAGGTTAATATGATTTTAGAAAATCTGAAAATCTTTTGACTGAAGAAGGTGTTGAAAGGTGGAAGCGGCAGAAGGTGTGAGTTTAATCATGAACATCGAAGGCATTGATGGGGCTGAAGTGTGGAAGGAATTTGAACAATGATGTGCTGTGAAGAAGTGTTCCCAAAGGATCGTTGAAAGGAAAGTTGATGGATTGACGATGGTAACTGATTAATGAAAAGTAATTTTATGAAAGTTATGATTTGAAAGTCAGATTTAAAGTTGGGTTTAAAATAAAGGCTTTTGTCAAAATTAAATAAATTGAAATTAAGAAGATAATCTCTCAGTAAAATAATAGGAATAAATTAGGGACAACAAACAGCTGCGTAGCAGTTATGGAGAACAGCTGCGATAATACCAAATATATGAAGTGATGGAGGAAGAACTGCACCTTTACAATTGGTAAATATTAAGATAATGGAGGGAAATTACATGGTTGGGGGAGATTGCTGAATAATATTCAATCTAGATTCAACAATGGTACAATTAAAAGCTCTAATAGGATCGTTCAAAGTAAATATTCATGGAAAGATTGCCTGCAGAGAAATTTCTGGCAATGATTTTTTGAAAAATTAAAAGATGAAAGCTATTGGGAGTGAACCTGTATAACAAAGCAGTGATCGCTGTGCCAGCTTTACGCGCACACAGTGCTCAAAGACGAGCAACAAAGAGATGCGGGAGGGTGCGGGACAGTGAAAAGGTGCAGTGAACCAGCAGCAGCAGCATTTTGTCTTGGATTAGATCGCTTTTGATATGTTGGCTTGGTGGAGGTACATTGACGTATCAGTGTGGGGGTGGAGATGGAGTAGTAGGAGAGTTATTTCAACTGAGAACAACCACTTGGTGGAGAATAACGACCAAAATTATCGACTGGTTGGTGATGAATTTAAAAAAACTGGAATTGATTTAAGAAATGATATTCACTTAATTCAAGATTTGAAAGATGCGGCCTTGAAGATTAACAGAAAAGTTGTCAACTGCACATTAGAGCTTGCAAATTTCATTGCCGTCTTCTGATAGTTCAAGTGGACAAACATTTGGAAAAAGAAATTAACTAGAGCAACATTATTCGATTAACCAAAAACTTGGTTGAAGCAGCTTCAAGGGCCGCAATGAAAAGCAAGCGTTAGAAGATGCCAGACTGAATCAAGTGGGATTGATGAAATCTTATTAGTTGGTGGATCAGCAAAGGTTCACGGCAATTCAAGATGGGTTCGTCATTTCTTTGGAAGAATAATGGAAATCAGTGTACACTGATGGAGTTGGCAACAGCGGAACGGCTATTCAGGGAATTAGATGATGAGGAGACGTTGAAGATGTTGTTGTTGTTAGATGTAGCTCCATTGTCATTAGGGTGACAATGGATTCGTTGTGTTACTAAGATTGATGATGGGGAAATACTGCTGTGCCCGGTTAAAGAAGATCTGCAGGTATTCTCAACAGCAGCAGATAAATCAACTAACAGATGATCGTTTGTGGTACGCGAAAAGGGAGAAGGCTAGAGCAGGCTGACGAAGCCATAAATTGATTTAGCGGACGTGTCACCTGCTGGGAGGTGCACTCAGAATCGGTGACATTTGATAACCCAAATACCATCATCGTGCATGTATCAGCTAAGATTTAGAACAGGAAAAGAAAATACAGTAACAATTTCTGGTTCATCGTTGTCTAAAGAGACATCGAAGAAAATGAAAAGGATGCTTTAGATAGTGAGCTAGAGATGCTAAATTTAAAGTTGGTGGAAGCTGAAATAAGGCGACAATTAGTAGTGCAGCTAGAAAAAACTGTAAAAGTGGATCTGGTTGGAACTGAAAGAGACATCGAAAAAGCAGTCGAGGGTGAAGAAGTAAAAGATGGAGACGATATCGAAGCAATCGAAAAAGATCGAAGAATTATCGAAGTATCTCAAGGTTTGCAACTAGGATGTATAAAATGACGCTCAGAACAGCAAGCACAGAATTGGAACTGGAAAGGAATGCGGATAATGGTTTCTTCTGAAGAGTGATGTTCAAGATGCAGTATTGATGATTAATTGCAAATAGTAATTTATAAAATATTATAGTAAGCAATGATGAAGATGAAACATGCTCCCGAAAATCTTATATCTAAGATAAAAATGATGAAAAAAATAAATAACAGAGAACTCGGGTTCTCCTTTGTTTCAACAATATTATTTAAATTATTTGAAAATCAAGTTTAAAATAATTGTAACTTTCGTAATGTAGATACGGTATGATAAAGTGCAATAAAAGATACTCCATCTCATCTTCTTCTTTCACGTAAGGCAATTGTCTATACTATGTATGTACTGAATGTAGGAAGGTTTTCAAGATGTTACTTATCAAAATTTCAAAATGGGAATGGTCGAGGAATAGAATTCCCAAAGTGTTTTAGAATTGTTAAAATAGCAGATAAATGGAGATGATTTGTTGAAAAATTTAAAAAAAATCGAGTTGAAAAGAAAAAACAGTAAAATTTGTTTGCTAATTACATGATTAGAGATTATGAAGAGCAGAAATTGATTGAGAGAAACCTAAGACGAAAATATAGTAAGAACGGAGGTAACAATAAAATGAAGATGCAATCTACAAAAGGGACACGAACAAACAGGATATCATCCGAAGCTGTTGTCGTGAAGTAATAATACTTTTTGTGGAGGTTCAAAACTTGTTTTGTCTATTGATACAAATTTCAATAGAATAATTTTCCACTTCATATAAAGGTTGGATACTCGGACGATTGCTACAGGGGATCGTTTGTGCGGACATCTTGAATCAACTGAATACCGAAACAAAATTCTCAAATTAACAATGCAAAAATCTTTACAAGAATCTTCAATCTCGATTTTTATAGAAATTAAATCTTAAAAATAGTGGATATTTGACATGGTTAAAAACAAAGAAAAGGAGAGCTCTTTTTTTGGAACATTGGAATGAAGCGAAATGATGCCGAGAAGGGTGCGTCTCTGAAAAAGGAAGTCCTCATTCAAAGCAAAAAAGTGTATGGAGTGCACAGATGGCAAAGATGCTGAGTGGATCGGATATAAGAGAGGCATTATGGAAGGCGATTCAGATATCGCAGGTCGGTGCCTAATTCGTCGGATGCTGAAAGAAGGATACAGAAAGAATTTAAAAAGAAATAAATAGGAACACAGATTTGTCGGATGCTTTGAAAGGCTTATGATCAATATGGACATGCAGCATTTGAAAATGGTGCTGGTGGAGCTGGTGGCTAAGGGAGGCTTTTATGGGTTAATTGGAAAGTACCAAGACTTCGTTGAAGTTGGGAGATATTTTGGGTTTCATGGAAGTTTCTTTGGTGAAAGGTGGTGGAAGAGGTCGTGGCCAAGGTCCAAGAGTGAAGGAAGACGGATACAACACTGTAGATTAACAACAGAAGAAATTGCAAGGTGTGGAAAAGGGAGATTGAGTATACAAGAGAAGGAGAAAATGCCTTGTCACAGTTCAGGAGCTGAGCCAGGTCATATGAAAACTTGTCAAATGTGTGGTTCTGGGTAATGGGACTCAACAAAAGTGTTTTTGATTAAGGTTAACACAAAATCAGTGAATGTCACGGACAGGAAAATACCAGAAAAAGAGCTTGCTTGGTACTTGCATCTGGACAGAGGCTTGAAAAAGAAACTGTTAGAAAATAAGAATTCACTGAAGGTTGAAACTGGGACAAAGGATTGGTTTGTCGGAAGTTGGATGCGGGTGGAGCCAACACGGTGTATAGGGATTGCTTATATTTTATAACGTCCAAAACATGATATTTCAGAAGAAGTCGATTCCATCTTCCTGCAAATGCAAATTCATGTAGCTATTTTAGGTGGAGAAATTAAATACCAACTCTGAAAAGACTGAATAAAAATACCTGAAAAGAACTAATCAGGAACGAAATGTTTACGGATTGAGGATAAAGAGACCAAAACAAACCTAGTGATGAAGAGGTTCAGAAATATACAAAAAGTAAAGTGAGTTCTGCTAATTTGACTGAAAAACAAAGAAATATGTTTACAGAAGGGTGATACAATGCTTTTGGGAGTAAAATTCAAGAATTAATCTTCAAGATAAATAAAATTACCAAGTGAAGGATAAAAGAAGAAATAAATTGATGAATTAGTGTTCATTATTTTTTCTTTTATTCTTTTTGTGAGTGATAAAAGAAACTATTTTTTGAAAAAAGAAAAATTCTGTAAAATAAAATGGATATGATGAAATACAAAATTAAAAAAGGATATTCACATTGTTGCTGCCAACTAGTTGGTACATAAAGTCAAAATGAATGTCTGAGGAAGAGGGGTAGATTTCTTGAAAGGAGAATTAATCAAGTCGTAGAGTGTTGAAATCTGATGTACCTCATTTTAAGCTGGGGACACAGTATTTCACTACTCAAAGTAGGGAACAAGAAAAATACAGGTTTTTTTGAAGATTGTAGTAATTAGGTATCTGGTGGAGTGTGCCAAAAACTTCACAGTAAGAAGAATATCTTCAGGAGATTGATTGTTACGAAGAGGACTAATGCCTTTTAAGTTATCATTAATCAGAAAAAATCAAATTCCGGAAAATTAAGTGAAATAAGAAGATCAAGATTGTATTACTTAGAAACTTATCAGGAAAAGCTGCAAAATTAAAAGTGGAAAATGGCTCAAGCTGGTTGTAGCTTTTTTTACATCATTTTATGGTTTAGTTGTTTGTGGCACAAAATGTGTTTTCAAATTCAGAATTATGAGTTGAGCTGGATATATTTTAATACATGAATGTAAAGAGATATGTTTATGTTAAAACCAGTTCAGACATGATTAGATTTATAAAAAATTAAGGAGAGGTTAAATGAATGAAGAAATATTATTCATGAGTTGTTTTTATCTACGTGCTTTCGATGTTTCTTTTGTATTTCTTTGTAGAGAGAAAAAAGTAATAAGTTTATTAGAAAAAAAAAGAAAGATGACGTTTTAGAAAAAGTTTCATTACAAAAGTAATGGGAAAAATTAACATTAAATATTCGACATTGGTTTACATTGGTTGTTGCCTCTTGTATTTTTGTTTGGTTGATAGAAGCATGGTCAGCAAATAAAATCCATCTCAGGGAATTACAGAATCTTCTTCGTTCATCTTTTCCTCTTGGTAACACGATAGATTTTTGAGAACTTTCATTCTGGAGTCTTACAGTGTTTAATGATACAGATCTGAGTATTGTGTTTGTTTGGCAATAGATGTGGTTTGTCGTTAATGTTGGTTTGTTTGTTTTAGAAAACCAGCACAGAGAAAATTGATGAAAAACAGTTTTAAAGAAATTGCTGATGCGAAAAGTGGATAGGTATTTATTAGATAATTCCGGTTTCGATGGAAGATAAGGTAAGGGTGCGAAGTTAGAAAGTTCTTTTGGAGGCTTCGGTTGCGAGAATTAGTGATTCATTTGTTAGCTATGATTTTTAGTAGGATTAATTAAGTGTTTTATATTGGGAACTATATTCCATCAGGATCTAGATATAATTTGGTAAGATAAGTGTTTGCAAATATATGATAAAATATAGATTCGGCACTAAAATTGGTCTAGTATTACATTACAAGGAACCGGCACTTTAATATTCTGTGATGTTATGCGAAAGATTGGATTGGAGGACCTGGAGTACTTTGCAATTGTTAATTTGATTATTGATAAAGGTTTGATTTGAATAGACCTTATAATCAAGAAGGAGTATTGAATAATAATAGTTATATTCCTAAAAAAGGTGATAAAGGATTAAATTAGATAAAGTTATTGCTATTAATAATCTGGACATACAGCTGATAATACATTTGTAGTTTGCTGGATGGGATGATTTTCATGGGACTGGTTGGAATTTGACAGGAGAAGGAGTTCTTGCAGTGATGGGGACATGAGGAGGGGTATAAAGATACTTGTATTCAGTTGGTGTAAATAATGATCCTTATAAAGAGATGATCCAGAGAAACAGAGTACATATTGTAAGCTTTTGCATTTTGAAGTTGGTGAAATGGAGATGGTGACTCGCAATTATGGTTCCAAATATGATGATGCGTTGTTGCAAGGCACTAGTGGAGAACAGGTGCATTACCGGATGAGATTGTTATGTGGCAGGAGATAATACAGGAAATAGTTTGATTCGAGATATTTGGTAATGTTTCACAAGATCTAGAATTAAAAGGTGAATTAATGGTTAGATGGTATTGATAACTAGAATAGGATTATTATGATGGATAAAGATGAAATGTTGGGTGAAATGGAAAAGCAAAAAATTGAAAATATTACAGTTTAATGAGATATTGCAAGAAATGACAACAATTCACAATAATAATTTTCTGTCAGTTAAAAATTATTTTTAAAGAAATCTTTTAAGTGTGATATGATTTATACTGTATTTAATATTAGAGACAAATCCAGATGGAAAAGAATTGTAGGCCAAAAATAACTGAAAAATGGGAAAGAAAATGAAATATTTCTTTTGGATGTGTTGACATTTTGTGATACAATATATGGTCTGAATTTATTGAGAATAGCAGTTGATGTTTCAATATCGAGGGAAAGATTTGGAAATAAACTTCTTGAAAATCTTTAGAAATGATATTATCTGATGAAAAATAAAGGTCAGACAAGGAAGAAATGAAAATATTTTTGAAGATAAATCAAAAAGGTTACAGATACAATAAAATTGTATAAAAAAGTAATTTTGAGGAAATTTCAGTTTAGAAAAAATTATTATGGATTCAATAGTCCTCTATAATGGTAAAGTTTAAAAACGTGTGAAACTGAGGAGGAAAATGTTTACAAAAAGTATGGAGGAATCAAAATCATAAACATTTTGTACGATTGGAAGAATGCTAGCATGATAAAGTTGGGGGTTGAGGCCAGCACTTTTGCTGATGGAAATGTGATGACGGTTGAAGGTTGAGTGTAAGGAGAATCATGTTTATGGACTTCTTTGACTGTCAAAATGGAATTTTAGGCCAGTTAGCGATTGTGTGTTTTCCCGGGAAAGTGAGAAGAAGGTTGCAGTAATGAGCATCTATGAATTTGGTTTAGAGTTTATGTCGATAAATCGAAGAAAGTGTCTAAGTTGTTGGGACAAAGCGAGGCTGAAATGTTGTTGAAGATGGGTGGAGGATAATAAAATGATAAAATCGTTGAAGGCCTAGTAGAGAAAAAAAGCAAATAAAGTTAAGGATGAGAAGAAGGTTGTAATAACACAAAAGCTGAAGAAAAGGAAATTTAGAAAAGAAAATCTACTCCAAGAAATTTCAAGGATTTTGAGCTTGAAGATGAGGAAAAGAATATAATTTGAACGTTTGATTCAGTAGAGATTGATAGGTAGAATGATCAAAACTTGAAAACTGAAGAAGGTAAAATTAAGACTTGAGTTGGGATCGATGAGGGAGTTATGATTATAAATATAGTTATGGGTATGATGATGACTATAATCCTGGATGCTGTTTTTGGGATTGAAGAAACAGGTTTTCAGCTCTAATAAAGATATTTTTTGAAATTTGTGAATGCGGTGGTGGGAGGCGGTACAGTATTAGTACAAAAAGAATTCATCTCAGTCCTGTGGTGTGCTACAGTAGTGACAGAAAATTATTGGGGCAGTTGTAAATATCACCAAGGGTCGCAGTGTTGTCTGATAGTGGGATTAAAGATAAAAAAGGCTTAAAAAGTGTACTTAAAATGCTGTTGAATAGGCACTGTGTGGCTATAAAGGATGGTGGAAATGTTCTTTTTTTGGAGAACGTAGACAAATTTTGGATAATTTAGCAGGCCAATGTTTGTTGGAAAATGGGAGAAGGTGAATTGAGGAAAATTGGAAAACAACTACTGATTTTCACATTTTACCGATACAGCGAAATTTTTAGAATATTTCAATGAAGAAAGAAGTGTTGAAAGGTTGTCGGGAATGGTTGATGAGCAAGATCGACTTCAAGATGGAGAACAGATCAAAATTAAAGAAATTTTGGAGAAAATGAAGATATTAATGTTGCAGATATGTTGCAGTAAATCTGGGACTGTGGTGTTTGCAATAATTAAGAGAATGGAAAATGAACGGAGGTTGATTTCTCAGTGTCAGTTGATCAATGAAAAATGGAAAATATTTATTCCAGAAAAAGTGTTGAAGTGTTTGGAAGAGATTGAGGAACTTGTTCTGAGATTTGTTTAAAACTAGAGGATTATAGAAGAGAGGAAATTGATGAGGATGCTTCTATAATGACAATGGATTATGAGCACTTGGAAAGCTTTCAGAAATTGATGAATATCGTGATAAGAGTGAAGAAATTCATTTGGATACGAATCATAAAAAACTAAGGATGTTCTGCAGACATTGATAAAGGAAGCTCAAGAGGTGATATGTTAAATATTAATTTTGATTGGAGGAATAAATCAATTGAGATTGAGAATGTGGTAAAACGTAAAATAAGGAAAAATATGTGACTCTTTCCAGGAATAGAGCTTGTAAAATACAAATAAAGTGGTATAAGGTGTGGGTTCGTTTCAGATATAAAATTGGGAAAATAAAATTTCTAGATTAAGGCATTGCAATTAGCACAAGTTCTAGAATGATTCTTTTTGAGATGGATTAGAGTGGATGGTTTACAGAAAATTGTTTTCATGGAATTCAAGAATCATGGAGCAGGAACCAGCTAATGACTGGCATGGAGATATTTCCATATAAAATAGGATTTAACTGGTTGAAAAATATGTATGATGTTAGTTAATTTGGGTTTTGACACGTTGATATGGGATTGGGAAAACATTGCAGACAGTTTTCTGGATTTGTTGGATGAAGACTTATCTATTGAAATTTTTTACGTGTGTATTCAAGTTCGTTGCTATAACTGGAAAGGAAATTATTAAATTTTCTGGATAAAACTGATTTTGGTTGAAGAACGGCTACTCATAGAAAAGAATTGATTGAGAAAAGAAAAGGTTGTTAATTTACGACTTATCAGGCATTGAAAGTAATGTTGATGAGTATGAACAAAATTTGAATGGTGTGGTTTAGATGAGGGCTAAAATATAAAGCAGCTACTTCTAAATCATGGTTATAAATTAAATAGTAAAGATTAATTTTGCGATGACAGGGACACCTATTGAAAATAATGTTTTGGAGTTATGGTCCGATGTTTGATTTTTTTGTGTTGCTTGGGTTTGGATAATCTTAGGAATTTTAAAGACTTCTGAGGAGCGATTGGTGAGTCTAGTTCGCAAAGTTAGTTTAAGGAGAGTGTTGCGCCATTTCTTTTTGAGAAGAACTAAAAGAGTGTTATTGGGTTCGCTTGCTGAGGAGAAATGGATCGGATATGATTGTGACATTGAGCAGTGGCCAAACAGAGGAAAACTGCTTGTCGTATGAACTGGGCGGAAAAATGAAGAAGTTCAGTGAGAATGGAAAATAATGGAGATGAGAAAATGTTGTGATTTTGTTGGGGTGGAGATAATTGTAATTCACCAACATTATTTAAGGAAAGATTATAAGGTGAGGTTGCAGAAACTTCAAGTGGAAGTTTGTGCTGATGTTTACAGAAAATGGTCACCCAGATTGTTGATTTTCTAGCAATTTTGTTTAGGACAATGAAGGAGAATTGAAGGGGTGTTGGTTGATTTGGGAATTGGTGTTTCTGTGACAGTGGAATGTAAAATCTAAAAAGAATGGAGATTTCCTAAAAGAGTTGATGCTGGGCAAAGACAAAGTTGTGCTTTGTTTCATTTGAAGGGCTGGAGAACTCGTTAGTTGGTTAGACGGATGTTGTAATTCACTGCAGTCAGCCGGTGGGAATGTGGCGGTTGTGAGAATCAAGCAGAGTAAGCAGGGCCTGGGGTGGACGAAGAAGAGCGTTCAAGTCATTAAATTGGTATTTGTGAAGGAACGATTGAAGAAAAAATTATTAAATTGGGAAAATGCAAAAGCTTAGTGAAAATCTGTTAAAGTAAAGAACAATGACAAAGTATTGTTTTGGAAGTGATAAGGAATTGATGGATTTATCATAAAATTTTTTCACTAAAGTCAAAATAAAGTAATTAATTACACATTAGAGAAATCCATAATGTCTACTAAATAGAATGTAAGTTTAAAAGAAAACGGGAGGATATAAATAAAATGTCCAAATAGATTAGTAAAACATGTTCACTGACAGAGCTAGAATAAATGGTACAAAATTTGGGAAGAAAAGATATTTAACGGCATGTGGCGAAACCAGGATATTCGATTTGTTCGCTGCGCCAGAGTATGACAGGATTTTGCATATAGGACGTATGTTTGGATAATGCTGATTCAGGATGCAGTTATTAGATGTAAAGAATGAGTGGGTTTGAGCACTTTTGGATTCTGGGATGGATCAAATGCTGGATTACAGCTCATCAAAATCGAGAGGATGTTTGAGAACTTCAAAAGAAGGAGTGGATGCGATGAATTTTTGGGAAGAACTTGGATGGAGAAGAAGAAACATGGTGGATTAGTCACAAACGGTTGAAGAAAATTAGGAGTTTCCTTGACTGGGATAGAGAAAGATTTACAATCGTTAAGTCTTTCAAGGGAGCTGTGAAAGTTTTCATGGAATTGTATAATGATGTAGTTCCATTGTAAGAGGAGGTACATTATGAGCAATTTGTCCTCACGTAAAACCAGCTTTGTTTTGTTATTAGAGTTAATCACATTGACCGAGGAGAGGTTGGGAGGTGGGCTATGGATAGAGATGCTGATGATTTATTATTTGATTTGTTGGGCATGGGACCTGGAAACAATGTTGGGAGGATACAGGAGGTTACAATCGTCAAATGATGAAAGATACAAACATTAATTAGTAAGGATCTCTTCTATTAATGAATAAAAATCTGTTTATTTGCAGATGGAGTGTGTGGATGGAGTTTTAAATTTGGGAATTGAGTGAAATGACCTTCTTTGATCCTAACGACTTTTGGTATGAAAGGACTTTGGTTTGGTTATAATGTTTTTACTGAGATTGCGTGAATTCAAATGACGATACAGAAGGATTAGAAAAGATTTGCAGCTAGAAGAAAAGCAGTTTTGGCTGATTTAGAAGCTGAAGTTAATGGATTAGGACGAGAACACAATCATGCTGTGGGACATTACTGAATGTGGTTCTGTTATTGAACTTCAAGGAGTTTTCAACTCAAATGGTTTAAATGGAACCACTTGCTAAAAAAACGTTGAAGTTATAAAAATGGACAGATTCAAATTACTCCAAGAATGGGAAAAGTTTATTACAACTGACTTGGAAAATATGAGATGGATATTTCTAGAACAAGGTTTGGTGGGGACACAAATTCCTACGTACTATGCTGAAGATGAACAATTGCTAGAAATATGGAAGAGGCAAAGCTCAAGCAGAAGAAAAAATTGGAAAAAGTTTCATTGGAGAGAAACAGATGTACTAACTAGATACTTGAGTTTTCATCCAACATTGTGGCCATTTCAACCTTGTTGAGTTGGCTGACAAAACTAGTTTGAAAGTCTTCAACAAGTGCGTCATATGGAAACCAGATATTTTATTCTTCTAGGTATGAGAATGGTTGCTGATGAGTTTGTATAATGTCAAATTGAAATTCCATTGATATATATATTTTGCAGGTCATTGAGATGAGTTAGAGTGAAAATGTCGAAATCGTCTGAAGGAAATTACTTGCAGTCCATTGGTTGGTGCAAAATATGGAGCAGATACGATAAATTCCGTTTGCTTATATAATAATACTTCACAGGACAAGATATTCATTTTTTCTGAAAATTATTGAAATAGGATCTACGTTTGCAAACAAAGTTTGAGATAACTGAATTCGTTTGTCTAATTTGAAAGACTTGATAAAAATCGGTTGTTGACAGGAAGGTTTGAAAGCTGGAAGATGAATGGATTTTATCTAAATTGCAAACAACTGGGATTGAGTTAACGGTAATAATGGATGAAATATGAGTTGGATTCGTGACAAAGTTTATTTTATAGTTTTTCAGAGGAGTTTCTTGTTTGGTGTTGAGTTGCTGACTGGGGTTTGTGGACAGGAAGTTCAGATGAACTGGCATGTATTGAAAACGGTTCTTGATAAAGAGGATTGAGAGTATTTCATCCGACATGTAGTTCATATTTGGAAGGAAGTTGGCTAAAAATTCGGGTTCAGGACGAAAAGAAATAATTCATCGTAATCGATTCCCAACCAAGAGCCATCATGTTTGATTTGCGCTTCAAAAAATTTGAATTCTTGAAAAATCAATTCATGCGATTCGAAATAATTCGAAGCAGGAGAATGGTGTTTTACCATGAAAAAGATCAATCAAATCACTTCAAAATCCATGAAATGATGGGAGAAGAAAGGAGTTTTGGAACAATGCGAAATATTGAGATAAAATTAGCCGAAATGTTGAAAAATATGGATTCAATACCAAGAGAATTCACTGCATTGGATTGGATTCAAATTAGTTTGAAACAACCAACAAGAGTTTGTTCACTTACTGGTTTAGAAAGTCAATGAAGAATCGTGAACGAGAGGATGTTCAAAGAACTGAAAAATTCGGGCAGGTTCAGGAAATTCTCCGGGAATAGAAAGATTCGTATCTAAGTTTCAGAGGTTATCGACAAAATCTGACGCCAAGAATTCAAAAATAAGTTCCTATTGAGGATCTGATGGGTTGGCAATCGGGATAAATTGCCAGGATCTTTCTCAAGATGGTAAATCCAATCATTAAATTCAAGGTCATCCTGGGGTGAAATAAGTTTTTAAACTATGGGATTAGGCACTGAGAGAATAATGCTTGCCAAGTTCACGGGGATTATAAGGAAATATGAAGGGTGTAATAAAAATAAAATGGAAGGAAGATAAATTATGAAAAAAAGTATTATTGCAATATTGATATTATTAACTTTGACATCATATTCGTCACTGGAATTAGATAGGAACTGAAGGAATCCACGGAGGAATCTGGAATCAGTTTTAGTGAAAATGAAAATTGGAGGAAATTATGAGACGTTGTTTTGGACGATAGCAGCAACAGACCCCTAATTTAAAAGGTAATGCTCTGGACTTGTTACTGTTAACCCATTAACTGCACATTGTCTATAGCGATATCCTTTTTTATAAAAATCCTAATATGTAAATTTGTGATTTTACAGTTTATCCATAATTTTATGGTACTACGAGACCAGTTTGAAAAATATTTGGAAGAATAAAAGAGCAAATTTTAATTCCAAAAATGGATTTAGGCAAGAAGTTGAAAATAGAAAAAGTTGTGGATTTTGAAGGAAGTCAAGAAAGAGTATAACAGAGTTCTAGGATTTTAAAGGGTGTAGTTTGGAAAGGTGTGAGTTCTGGAGATTTTTGGGGAAGGTGAGAGGTATAAATTAGGGGATTTTGAGAGAAATAAAGGTATTTTTAGAAAAAATGAAAATGAGGAGAGATAATAATAGCTATACCAATAGTAATAATGTGATTTTATTGGTTTTTCAGACACAGTGTTAAAAAGCTATTAGAATTGTACCAGAATCAAAGTTTATATTGTTGAAAAATTAGGAGATAATATTATCAATCTTTAATTCTGGATGAATTTTACTCGTCCGTTTTGATAATGTTGCAAAAATTACCTGTCGTTGAAAAACAAATTGTTATGATTTCCGCCGCAACCGGTTGTACAAAGGATATGCGACAATACCAAATTGGTGATTGTTCCACTTCATCATGATCCCCAGGTACAGCCCTTCTTATGGGTGGAAGAAGACCGCTCTTTGGGTTGAAGATTTGACTGCTGCAACTTTTGACTCTTGTCGGAGATGCTGACAGTTGACCAAACGACCCGGCGTCGAGATGTGAATTAATACGAAATGGGAAAGAGCGATGATGCGACTGATCCTTGGGAATTAAAGTTGGTCGAGTTGCGGGTTAAAATCCATTTTACCACCTGCAGATATTCGTGTTGCGATGGAAAAATAGAAAGCTGAACGTGAAACAAATATTTTGGAAGCACACGAAACAAAAAGGGCTGCGATTTAGTGAGGCACGGAAAGGAGAAAAACAAGCTGCAATTTGAAACAGAAGCTAAAGAACAACAAATAAAAGAAGCAGAAGGGAAGCAGAAGCTGTTTTGTCAGTTTCTGAAGACTGAGGCAAGAAGCGTTGGAGTGTTGAAGTAAGGCGTCCTAAATAAAAGTTTATCAACACAAGGATTGAAGCGTTTGGAAGAGTTGTACGATGGAGCTGCCAAAATTATTATTCTAACAATATGCAAATCAAGCAGAATTGTTGGGCAGCTCGAATTAACAAAAAAAAAATGAAGGTGGAGGAATAACACAAAACCGTTGATAAAAGTAATATTTGTGGTAAAATAAAAGGAATTAAAAAATAAAAATATTTGGAGGACAGGTGTGGGAAAATGATCATTGGCAGGAGCGGAGAATCTGAATGAAGCATCGGAGGCGAAGCTTTGGAAGGAATTTAGGCAACTAGTAGCAGACGTTAAAATGCTGGAAAATTATAATTGGAGCACCTTTACAGCAATAGAAACTACTACTAGCTTCTGAAGAAACTAAAGATCAAACATTAAAATAGCAAGCTAGCTATAGATATGCTAAAAGTCAAACATACTGGAGAAGTTTCTATTAATATTCTAAAGATTTGAATTAAATACGTAATTTTAGGACCTCTGAAAGAAGAATATTACGGAGAAACTAGAAATCATTAATGAAAAATTCGTCAACTTTAGCACACGATTTGAAACCAATTTATGTATTGGAGAAAGAATTGGAAAGAAGCTGGAACTATGGAGCGGTTATAAAGAGACTGGAATTGTTAATTGGATTCAAATGCAACAGCTGAAAGGAAGTAAAATACAACATTGGCTTACTGACAGACAGTTTTGAGCACAATTGGAACAGGTAAGGCACCACGCTCCTGCACTGAAACTCGAAGAGTTTCACACCTTTCATTAAAACTTGTTAACGGTTGCTGCGGAAAAGAGTTGCTGAAAGCGTAACTTATCTACGTATGGTGGATCTATGAACAGTGCAAATGTAGCTGAATTATTAGCTCAAAAGATATCGATGGTGGATTAGTTTAGGGCAAGTTTGATTTCAGCTAAATTTTACGAAGTAATCATAAAAACTGGAGATGCTTTATAATTAGCTAAGTTTTGGCAAAAAAAAAAATGAAATGGAGAAGAACGATGTTCTAAAATTATATAAAATGGTACAGTAATAATAGCTATCGTTATGATAGGTCTTCACTAACCAGATAAAGCCGGGTTTGACAAGAAAGAGTGCTGGCTAATGTCTTGAATGGAAAGAAAAAGAAGAATTGAAAAATTTACTGAATGGACCTTGGCATTCTTGATTGTTGCAGTGTTATTCAAGTAAAGGTAAGATAATCGGGAAAAGTCGGCGAATTTATTTCATTTTCTTTATTAGAAATTGTGAAAGGACTCTGAGAGATGGATGCAAAATATTTGGATTAGGAACAAATTTGAAAGAATATTTGTTTCAAATTCCTAAAAATGAAGAAGCGCTTCATGTTGTTTACGAAGAAAATCCAATGACTTAATATTATGAGTTAGGAAAATTGCTGAGAAAATGATGAAAATCAGTTGTTTTAATAATTTTAAATTAATGAATAATTATGATTTTTATGAAAAAATTGTTCTTGAACGAAATTATTATTGCTGAAAGAGGAAGAAACAAGTTGTATTTATTTAATTCGTTGAACAGAAGTTGGAGAAAAAAGTTAAGAACAATACGAGTTGTGCACGATATTATTGACATTGCCTGGGTATTACAACTTGTTTGCAGAATTGCTGAGAATATGAGATTGATTTGGAGGATTTGAGTTGGAAAAATATGCAGGAAGATTTGTTTGAGACTGCTTCAAAAATGATGTGGAAAGAAAGGTGAAAGAAACTTGTCCGGTTAAAAGGGTTGATTTTGCCATGACAACTACAGAATGGAAGAAAATATCTCCAGATAATGAGATACAGAAAATTTATTTTATGAATAAGTGAGATTTCTCCGGTTTGAAGGAGAGTATGAGAACTTTGAGGAGAGTCAGATTGTGGAAAATATTTTGCAGAAAATTGTCAGAAAGTAATGATTTTTAATGAAAAAGAGTGAAAAATATCAGAAAATCCATTTGCCACTATAAGGAAATTTTGATATATATAGATCTGAAATTCATAGTTTATTAAGTGGAGATTATTGGAATGGTTAAGTTGGGACTGGTTCGGTTGAAAAGTGAAGAATAAAAGAGGTGAGGCAAGGAGAAAAGATGAGTTCAGAAAGAAAGAGTATCCGGATTTTGAGGCTGTCAGGAAGAGACTGAAGCAAAAGTGATTATCAACTTTTAAGACAGAGAGATGCTTCAGGTTTGGAGTAACGATGAAAGGATACGAAGTTGTCGAGATTTTTGGTTGGTCTACGGTTTGTTTAAGATAATGTGGGAAAGGAGAGATTGATCGGCGGAAAGATAGAGGAAGTACTTTTGATTTCAGGTGAGAAGATATGACGCTGATAAAGTCAAAGCGATTTGTAATGGAATGCTCGACGAGAGGAGGAGTGATATATTTTCTCAAGGATTTGGTTTCAAGGGATTAGCTAGTACGTTTCAAGAGGAATTGAGCAGAATAAATCAAAGTTTTAGAAAAGATTCCTGAGAGAGAGAGACCAGGGAGAAATTTAGGAGATTACGAGCAGAGGGCAGTGGCTGTTGATGAAATGACAAATTTGTTGAAGAGTGGAAGAGAGTTTGCAACAGGGTATGCGACGTTGAAGGAGATACGGTGATTATTTGGATTTGTTTTGGATAGTGAGGTGAAACAGGACAAGGATGCTAAAAGACAAATATTTTGAGGGCTACGTCCAGAAATGGTTGTGATATTAGAAGATTTACGAGTTTTGATAATCTGTGGGACAAGTGATGAAGAATATTTCAGACTGATACGTTGAAATTGTTTTTGAAATATTTAGATAAAGAATCGATCGATTGACTTTGGGAAGATGGTGCTGAAGATGGAGGTCAGAGGCTAACAGCTAGATAAATTCATTTGAAGAAATAGTACACCACTGCAACGAAATACGAGAGGCAAATATTGATATTTTAACGTTTGCGAGATTCTGTTTCGAAGTAAAGATTCAGCAACTTTTTGTTTTCAAAGTTCAGCAGTGCGAGTGGGCCTTTCAGAGCAGAGTGATGATAAAAGTGGATTTGAGTTGTTTACAGGAAGTTTGCATCAAAATATTCTTGCTGACGAGAAAATCCTGTTTTGGCGTGTCTGCAAAGGTTGGAAGAAAATATTGAAGTTCGGCGGATGTTGTTGAAGATGGCAGTTGAAGTATGGAATTATGGAAGATACAGGTGAAATACAACGGTGAAAGCGAGAGAGAGCTTTATTTTGTACATGTTTCTTGAAGGATAGAAGAAATGGGAGAAAGAGGAGATTTAAGCAGCTAGAAATGGAGAAAAATCTTGAAAATATGAGTGAGGTGGGATATTTCTTCGTTTGAGAAAATGAGAGATTTTTGAGTATGGTGGATGTGTTGGAAAAGGCGATTGGTGAGCAGGAAGTCGAGAAGAAATCCGAAGATGAAATAAACAACGTTAAGATTTTTGGAACTATAATTCATGCTGTAAGAAAATGTGGTGGCTCTGGAAAATAAGGTTGCTTGGAGAATAAAACTTATGACGGGTGATCGAAATCAATTATCAAAGGAGTTTTGCACGGGAAGGAAGTGCTAGAATTCGTTTTGATTACTGAAAGAGTTTCCTAAAGGAATAGTTTGGAATTTTATAGAGAAAGTTTCGTTTGAAGAGTACGAATTCGACAGAAAATATTTTGAGGAATTGATTGAGAGAAAATTGGAAGAAAGAAAAAGAAAGATATGAGATTCATTTCAGGAAGAGAATCGCATTATCATCGGAGAAAAAGGGTGTAACACGAAAAATGTGTTTGATTAATGGGTTACTGGTTTACATATAGAGAACAGTGACAAAAGATTACTATGTTGATTATAAGTCTGGAGAATTGAAGAGATAGTTTACTGATAGTTTATAAAAATGACTAGGTTTATAAAAGCTTGATGGAACAGTTGGATTATTATTCGATAATGTTAGAGAGAATGATGGCAAAACAGTGACAGGTTAGGGTGGTGACACTTAGGAAGATGCAGATGGGTGACTTGGATGACTAGAGTGGGGACAAAATATTGACTAAAAGGCTGTTGAGAAGAAGTGATTAGTAACTATCGAGTCTGAATTTATGATTTGGGAAGAAATTTAAATGGTGAGATCTGAAAAGAGATTTCTAAAGATCCATTATTTTTACAAAAGGTAATAAGAAATATTTGACGAGGATGATCAGGCGATGAGAGAGATAGTATGATTTTAAAGTGCAGTGCAGATTGCTGAGACTGAGAGAGCAGTAGATGTCCTGCATGAGAATTCATAGCTGATTTCAACATGAGTAATTACAAAAAGTAGAGTTGTGACGACATTTACACAGGCGACTGCTACGAAATTAAAGAGAAATTTATGATTTTTATCAGTGCATTAACGATGAAGAGTGGGGCAGAGTCAGACTTGAAAGAAAGTTTATGGAATTTGATGATTTGGATGAAAAGGAATTGTAAATAGCATTTTGAGGATGATAAAGAAATAAAGAGGATAATAAGAATTTCTACAGTGACGGATTACAAATACAAATCTTTAAAAGTACAGTGACACCATGACATAATCTTTCTCATATTACAAAACTTTTAGATGAGAAACTGATGAGATTTTATTCAAAACTGATTCAAAAGTCTGTTGAAAATAAGGATAATTTTGAAGATGAAATTCAGGCTTTGATGAGAAAAGAGAAAGAAGAATGTTAAAGGTGTAATGGAAATGATTAAGGAAGTATTGGAATGATGCGTCCGAAAGTTGTATGTGACAGGAGTTTTAAAATGTCGGAAGATGAAGTGTCTTACGTAATTTATGAGATGAATTGGATGGAATATGTTTGAAAAAGATTGAGGAAGTTGCTAATATAAAAATATTTACAGATGTTTTGACAGAGAAGCGTTTTCATAATCTTCATGGAAAGTATAGCATGATCTGTCGGATGGTAGTGATAAAACTGAAAATCAGAAGGAAAGGTGGAGTCATCGTGCACTGAGTGTGGTTTGTTTTTGAAAGAGCTTTGGAGATGGGACTCTAAACTAAGGGGATAAAAATGACTGAGGAGAGATTTGCAAGCTGAAAATCTCAGGAGGAGCTAAAGAAGAGTTGATCAGAATTATGTTTTCATCTGATACGATTTTGCATTGGATAAAAAGATTAAAATATAGCTCCAAAATGTTTGATAGTGCTCAAAAATCAAAGAGATTTCTTCAAAGGACCTCACCGGCTGACGTGTTTTGAATGATGTGCGCTGAATTTATTTTCAATAAAGATTTAAGGAAATTTGTGGAAAATGATTAGAGTTACAGAAGAATTTCTTGAGTTGATCGATTGTGAAGAAATAGACACGATTGCGGTTGATGGGTTCAAGATACAGAGTAGTTTTTACAATGGAAGAATTTTGGAAATTGCTAAATGAATAACTTCGGAAAATATTATTTTGCGTTGGTGATGAAACAGAGTATTTATAACTGGCGTGGTGGTGAAAAGGAATTATTTGAAAGAAATTGGAAACGATGATCTGAGAGGATGTGCAGATTTGGATAAATCATTAGCTAGAGTGATAGGAGGCTGTCATGTGAAAATGTTAATAAAGATCTTTGATGGTTGCATGATACTGTGAAATGCGTGTGTGTTTGATTCGGGTTATAGAGATGACCCAGAGGTATCAGAAGAAGGATGTTTTGGATATGTTTTATTCAAGTACATACAAAAGAGAAACACCGAGAGAGTGCATACAAATTGTGGAAATGATAGAAAATGGTCAGGTAAAAAGGGGTTGGGAAGATTGCGATTATCCTGCAGTACTGCAGACGCGTTTGGAGGAGATTGACGGACAGTACTGGGCGACAAAGTTTACTTATGCACTTGAGAAGTGGAAACGACAGTTTTGATGCAGAACCGATTGTTCCAGTACTCGGATGATTAGGTTTTGCATTTTGGTATTTCAAATGACGTGTTGCAGATTTGTGAAGTGACCAGTTGGTGGATTGAATAGTCATGTGAAATGCCTTGCTTGAGGACAAAATGAGGATTATGGGATTTATTAACGGATATCAAAAATGGAGAGTTCTAAGAAGGCTAATAAAAGCAAAAATGTTAATAAAGATCAAAGCAATTGCATGGTTTTAAGAGGTTTGTTGACATGCCGAGGATGAAAATGTAAAGAAAGAACTGAAATATAAAAAGTAGTGTTTTAGAAGGAGAATAATTTGAGTTTTGAGGACTTATACAGAAGTTGGGGAATTGAAAGGTTGTCGAAAGATTTGAATAGCAAATAATGAAAATGAAAATTTTTCAGAAGCATGTAGAAAATCGCAGAATAACAAAATATTCTGACTCGACAAACGGCGACTTGAAGAATATTTTATATTTTAATATTTTGAAAAATACAATGAATTTGTACAATTTAATTGCGCGTTTTATTGAGAAAGAAAGGAAAAATTTGGAGGACAGGTTAGCAATGGGATGTTAATGCGATAGAGTTTGATGACGATTCGCATTATGTCGAAGGGATTGGAATTTGACACGAGTACTTTAGTATAAACAACCAATCAGACGAAAGGAAATACAGCCAGAACGATTTAAAAGCTATTTCAGATTTTGATGAAAAATTTAATGATGTAAAGAAAATTTACATGCTATTACTATCTGGTTATGATAAAAATGATTACTGGAAATGACTTAAGAAAATTAATAGATCAAAAATATTCAAAAGAAGAAAGTGGAAGAAATGATGATGATTGTGTTTGCGTTGACACGTGACTGGAAAAGGAATTTTGATGTGGCACTTTTGACACTCCCAAGTTACTAAGGAAAAGGGTATACAGATCGCTGGCGAGAAGAATAATTGATGTTTACAAAGGAGTAGAGGCGGCATATGAAATAGATGGAATATAAGGAAACAGGTCATTGACAGAATCGAAATTCGCAGAAACAACAAGACACATCAGATGTACAAGTGGCGATAGTTTATTTAAAACATATTTTAATGATGACAATTAAGAATGGAAAAATCTTCAAACCCGTTGGAGAAAATGAGTTTTAAGCGTAAAAAGGTCTTGCAATGCACTATTATTTTCAGGCATATTTTAAATGATTTGGAAAATGATAAAATTATGGCAAAATCAGCGTTAGTATAGTCGATATAGAGAAATATCTTGGAAAGAAATGTTGTTCGGGAATTTTGGTGGAAGATTGGATAAGTTTATTTGTGTGGAAAAGTGCTTGAGTATGATTCGAAAATATAAAAAGTGTCTTACAGGAATTTGAGATTTTGGGCAAGATGGCGAAAAGAGTTTATTGATGGGATAAATATTCTTGAGTGAGAGCACAGAAAGTTTATGTTTTACGATTACTCTAAACGGGGGATAATCCTGAAGAAGAAGATAAAGTATCAGTTACTGCAGATTGAAAGAGTATAAAGGAAATATTTGGAGAAAATAGACTTGGTAGAGAGTACAGCAGAGTTGTTCCATTAGTGTGTGTGAGAATAAAAATGGCCAACCAAAGTAATTTTGTTGTATTATCTTCAATAACTAAAAGTGGTTCGTGAAAAATTAAATATGAGAGTGGACGATTTTGATGCAGAAATAATTATAAATAGTAACAAAGCAAACGTTGGAGAGGAATTTGATTTTTATAATGTAAAAGTAGTGCAGCAGGATGCTGATGATTAAAAATAGAGGATAGTGTCATATGAGATACTACACAGTCTCGATTTTGAGGGAGACAGAATGCAAAAGAAATGCGAGATGGTTGGTGAAGATGGATATGTGTTTTGCAACTGTGTGTGAAGGCGATTCGAAATGAAAGTTGACAATTCAAGATTATCAAAATCTTAGTACAACAAGAGTGAAAGGTTTTGGGCTTGAACTTCGATGATGTTGCAATCTGTTGGGGTTGGAGTACGCGCTATACCGTATTCGATTCGAGTTGTTAAATTTTGGCGTTACTAGCCTTGGAAAAATGGTGTTGATTTGGCATTGGAGTTTTGAGAAGAAAATCTTGGGACTACGAGTAGAAGTGAGATAATGACGTGCGTCGTTTATTACATTGGGAGAAATGTGGAAAAGGTTCTACACAAGAGATATAAAATGTTTTAGGATTAGCAATTGGAACTGGAATCAATTGGTGGAATTCTGTCGTCGATGGTGGAATTAGTAGTAGGTGAAAATGGACTGGTGGAGAAATTGGTCACGTGGGTTGAAGAGATGGAAAGACTTTGTGGATCTGGACACAAAGGGATGTTCGCGCATAAGCCATGCAACGCGACATTGGGATTGATAAGAGAAAGCTCCAAAGTGGGTCAGCTGAAGTTAAACACCCAATGGATTGTATGAGACAATGATAATGAAATTAGAAGATTTGGAAAACAAAAGATAGTTTTGCAGTCTTTGCCATAGAAGGAGATGCTGTGCATTGGATTTGATGGAATTATAGGCAGATTATATTGCTTTGGGAATCGGAAATTACTTAATGTTTTGACCCTGAAATAATGTTAAAGTAGTTGGTGGTGGAGTTTCTTTCGCTGGAATGTTTTGATTCGACAAAGTTGAGAAAGAGATTGATAACGCATTCCTTCAGCAACATCCAGTGGTTGCAGCTGGATTTGGAGAATGATGCAGGAGATTTTGGAGTGCCACTGTTGAGGACATGATATAGTCAGTGCACTCAATGAAATTTAATAATAATCTATGGAGTGGAGAAATTGTTTCAAGATGGTTCAAAGTCATGTTTTTGGAGCAATTTTCTTCTTTTCATATAGTGATATGTAATAGTGGAAATTTTCAACTTATAAAAGCAAGAATGGATTAGTTCAGTTTGATTTTATGAAAAATTTGTTTGAAAGAGTACAGGAGAGGAATTGTGAAGGCTATCTGTACTGCAAAATATGGACATGAGCCTCGACATAAAGTTCTGGTAGCATGGTGGCACGATAAAAGGTAAAAACTCACTCACAGAAAGAATAGAAGGCTTTGCGGGACTGCGGATGAGGTTTTCTTCTTTGCTTCCCACACAGTAGTTAGTTTACCGAGGAAAATGAGAGAAAATGAAGATTTTGGACGATCATGGAAAAGAGTGTGGGGAGATTCAGCAGCAACTGCAGTTTAGTGGGTAAGTGGTTGGCGACTCCAAGAGTGAGACCTACGAGCAGAAAAGAAGACGTTAAGTATCTTGTGACAAAGAATGAGACGAATGCGCTCGAAGATTTTACCTAGGTAGGACACTGTTCCTTAGTTTCCTTTGAGAGTAAGAGTTTCAAGGTTTTCTTCATATGGTCAGAACGGCTGACAAGGAGAGTTAGAAGAGAATAATGGTGGCATTAATTGATGGGGGCTGTACAGAGTGAGGTTGGTTTGGAGTAGCCCGTCAATCGTTTGTCAGACTATTTTCATCGTAATTGCCATGTGTCTAATTATTTGAGAGAAATTGAAGGTGGAAGAAACAGTTTATAAAAGAAAGTCAAAGGTATTCAGAACTAAAAATAGATTATATATAGAGGATGGTGTTTGAGATGATATTAATAGTTTTATTGACGTTTCATCTGCAATTTAACTTTTCGGTGCAAAAGGTAGTATTTCGGATTCAAAAACGAAACTGATAAATTTTGGAGCAGTACAACAAGAGAGGTGACACGATGGAGACCCTCAAAGACTATATCAACATTAAAAGAAATGGCTGAAGGGCCAGCAAGGAATGATTTATAAGTGATGCTTGGTTTGCATGTATGAGGAAATGGGAAGAGTGAAGCCGGAAAAGAATTTAACGAAGCTGTGGAAGTTACAGGATACTCCTTTGCTGAAGAAATGGTAGAAAATATGATGTGAGATTATTCATCGGAATAGTTTATTTGTCAGAGACTGAATACATGATGGAGAACGTTGAATGGATAGAAAACAAGTTGATGACTAAAAGGTCTGAATCTGAATGAGCGACAGGAGCATGTGTACGAGTTGTTAGTTTTCAGAGCGAAAATTGTGGAGCGAAGCATATGTTCTGCAGTCATATGCTTATGATAAAATAGGGGCGATCAGAAAAATGTTTAGGGATGAGTTTACTGGGAAGAAGGAAATCAAAAAGGAAGCTCAAAAATGGTTTTGAATCTTTGCAGATGAAAGAAATTCAGGAGCGCAGAAGCGGAGATTTTGGAGATCACTTTGTACATGAGACTGAAATGATGAAGAATCGTTAAAATGGTTTGGAAGAAAGCCCTGCATGAAACAGAGAGAGATGAATGCTGAACAAATGAAGAGTAAAAGAAATGATATGTAGATTCTCAGAGGACTGAAGACAGGGAAAAATGTGAGAAAAATGATTTGATTTTTATTATTGTTAATGCGTGGCAATTTGGGATTAGGAATACCAAGGTCAGCAATGACAAGAGAAGAAGAGAAAATAGGTTTAGAAAGGCTACAGTAGATGAAGCGTATGAGTAGGAGATTGACAATAGCTGAGTATCTGGTTTTCAGAGATGCAGTAAAGGTTTCCACTGGTAACTGATCAGTTGTTTGAGATGAGGTCTAGGAGTTTTGTGTGCTAACGAGAAATGAGTGCTGGGAAGCAGAAAATGAGTATTTAAAAGCTAATGAAAATGGGAACTTGACGGCAATTTCAAATTGTAGCAGATATTATCTTGGATTAAAGTGCAGCAATACGGCAGATATTTTATGGGAATTGAGCGAAAGAGTAGCACGATGGTCCTGAAAATTATGCTTTGGATGGCAGTGGCATATGAAATTTGGAAGGATTATAAAAGGTACTGCAGAGGTGAAGTGTATTTAGAGGCGGCTGTAGAGACTGAAAAAGATGGAGTTTTCTGAGAAATCGTTTGGGATCAATGGCTGATAGTGAGAGGAAATCAAAAAGAAGCATTAAAAGTGGTGTATCAAAGCTTCTGCACAAAGGATATTTATGTGATACAAGTAGTTTGAGCTACTACATTATGTTGAATGGAGGAGTTATGGAGCACTGACTGAAAAATGGGTAATTAAAGGATGGGTTCGCTAAAAATCAGAAAAGATTCGTGGTGACGGCTGTAGAAATGCAAAGAATACTTATGATTTACATTCAAAAAGGTGAAACAGAGTATCTTAGAAGGAAAAGAGATGATGAATATGGATTTTAAGATTCATTCAAAATTTAAACCGACTGGAGATCAGCCTGGAAACAGTGACATTTAAATTCGTCGAAAATCTAGAGGAAATGGGATTTCAGATCAGGATTTTGTTTGGGAGTGCACGGGTTCTGGAAGAACACACTACTGTTTGCAAAATGTTATCGAAAGAGTAAATAGACCAACGTGTCATAATGACTCCCAAAACAAAGGCTTTGGCTGCACAGTTAATATAATGAATATACAACAATCTAAGTACGGTGGAATAGTAGCTTCGTTTTCATATTCATGATTATTATCGGCCAGAAGCACCATTATGCTAATACTGCATGCAATATAACGAAGATATCTTCTAATAAATGATGATCGGCAAATTGCGACATGCGGCAACGGCAGCACAAATAGAAGAGATCTCGTAATTATTGTGGCAGCTGGTTTCAGCTGTTACTTATGGATTTGGGGGATCGCTCGAGAGCGTATAAGGAAAATCGACGCGATTGATGTTGGACGACAAATGCAATGTGAGAATGAACAATGAAAAGAAAATTGATTTTATTAGAGATGCCGATGAGAAATGATATAGCTTTTGGGCGACGTGAATTTAGGTGAAGTGATATGTAGTAGGTTACATCCACGTCATGTTGGATACAGGGATGCTATCGAGATTTGGAGTTTTTGAGAGATGATTTGGAAAGTATTTCCCAAATAAAGCACGCTTACAGGGCAAAGATTAAGACAATAAGAGTGACAATGACCAACGACGACACTAACTATCAGCGAAGATACTGATATTTTCTCAAATGAGAAATGGAAAAGGGTTCATCATGGACAATTGTTGGAAAGGCACGAAATAAAACAACCAGACAGAATGATTCGAAAGTGATTAATGAGGTGGATTTGACTGTAAAGGGAATTGAAATTATTCTGGATGTGACTGGAAATCTAGAGGAGAGCGCGCGCGGATGCGTTGCAGTTGATTTATTTTCCTGATGATTTTGGTTTGTATTTTCTTGATGAATCTCGCAGCATTTCTGTGCTCACAAATAAATAGATACTGTCACAAGGGGGATAGAGCAGAAAGCAGTCAGTGATTGACAACGGATTTCGAAACTACAAGTGCATGACTAACATGAGCCATTGAGGAAATTTGAAGAGTGCACGGTGAATCTTTACTGAAGTAGTATGTGAACTGCAGCTCCAGTGATTTATGGAGTGGAACGTTTCTAAGCCTGGAGGGTGTTGAGCAATTGGTTAGACCGACTGGATGTGGAACCAGGAGATATTGAAATTGAGGAAAGCTAAAGGAAGTCGGATTGAGCGATTTGATGGATGAAATAAAGGGGAGACAGATCGAGAGAACGATAACGTGCCAACGACGTTAACGAAGAAAAGTAACGGAAGGTGTGATTGTTATTTTGGGATTTTGGGACTGAAAAGTGAAATATATGCACTCGGGATGATTGATACGCTCAGAAAGAACCAGTATAGTTTGAGAAAAGGAGTATTTAATGTTTTGGTTGGGATGGACGACCTTTTGAGGAGAGACCTTGATGTTCCTGAAAGTTTCGAAACATGTGGCAGTTTAGAAATACCGATAAAGAAGGATGTTTACACGTTTCCCTGAGAAGGTCGTTGATTCAGGCATCGATGGGTGGGAGCTGCGAAAGAAATGCACTATCGGACAAGTATGTACAGTGCTGATGGAATGACAACGGGTTCCTGTACCGCTGAAGCAGTTGATGGGGTTAACAGACAGGCGTGAAAGTCCAAGAGTAACAACAAGAGCCTCATCTCGATCCAGAGAAACTGTTTGGAAGAGACAAATAGAAAGGATCGACATGGATTGCGAGAATTGAAAGAGGATAGATAAGGTCATAAGGCTAAAAGAGTCTGGGGATCGGTTTGGAGGTTGGAAGAGTTAAATCAGCTTAATGAGAGATTCCAGGTAGAGCGTAGGAAGAACTGATGCAGGGAAGCGATTGAGTTGAGAGATAGAAATGGATGATAAAGAGATGATTGTTAGGTGTATTAATAGAGCCTAAAAGATATATAAATGATAGGCTTGGGAAGCTAATAATAGAATTAGGTAGATAAAACAGTTTAATAAAAGTCTATTGAAATTTTCAAAATGTTAGTAAAGATGGACGAGGATAATTGAGTCGATATAAAAGAAATGGGAGGAATAATATAATGTCTAGTGGAGAAGTGAAGGACGGTTAAAGAATGTACACACAACAAAGAAAGAGGAAGGGATTGGAAGCGAGAGGACGAGGGTGGGGAGTTTGTTGGATTGATAGGAAACGGATCTTAGAAGAAGCATACTCAGTTTACTGATGGAGAGAGAAGGAGATTTGAGATGTTCTTCTACAAATGAAGAAGAATGTAAATGTTTCAGTTTGCTGCACAAATCTATTCAGAAGATGAGAATTTTCAGTCAGTAGAAAATGATGATTACAAAATTTATGCAAGAAAACTCAGAGCTCGATTTTGGTACTGCAAAACATTCAGCACTGCTCAAGCAAGAAGAAGAGAAATCCGAAGAGGTTTGTTAAATCAACAAGAGTTTACTGCGGTTTTAAGGAAGGAATGAAGTTTCGAGATTGGTGGATAGAAGTGGCTAGTTCGGTAGAAAGTCTGCTAGTCAATTTTCTCAAGGAAAATTCAAGAGGTAATCGAAACTAATATATCGTTAGTGAGTTATTTCAAGAAGAAATGAATAAAGGAGACTTCTTGGACTAAAGAAGATATCGAAACTATCGAGAAACAATGTTTACATCGAATTTCTAGTTTAGATTTACAGATCAGACTGTAGCAGCACGTCAAGGAGAAAGTCAGTCAGGAAATTTATGAAAATGAAAGAGTCGAATTAGGAAATATTCACCTAACGATGACATACCATGACTTAAATTTGGAAATGGTTAAATTAACAATAAAGGAAAAGCAATCAATGAAAAATATGTTTAATCAACAAAATTGCAGAAAAGATTACAAAGTGGAAGAATTAACAAACAAAAATGTGCTGAAGAAGGCTAAATAAACAAAATAAAAGTAAATTAAATTATTTGAAACTGTGGTCTGTGTGTGTGATAAAGATTACAGTCATAAAGGGTGCATATTTGATTACTGATCATAATATAAAGTGTGGAAAAGGTCTGAAAATAAAGATTAAAAAGCGCCAGATCTGATACTGCATCCTCAAGTACTCATAAATATAAGATGACGAGGAAAAAGTTATCGATTCAGCGGATACTCTGGAGAGATTATCCTGTAGCCAATAATGCACTAGAAACTCTGCACAAAATTGTGGCACTTAAAAGAGTATTTATGGTGATTTGTTTTCAGATAGTGATAATATGCAGAAAAGGAGGAATATGTGCTGAATGAAGAGTAGGATATGTCGGTTCTACAAAATGCTGAGATTTTGTAATTGATGGATTGGAAAGAAATTAAGGTATAGAGGATGTGATTCATGAGCGAGATAGCTGTAAAATACAGAAGGATCGTTTTGGAGGTACAGAAAAGAAAAGTAGGAAAGATTACAAAATTTGGCTAGTGCTTTAAAAGAGCATCAGCTAAAAAGGTCGTAGTGGAATAGGGCATACGGATGGGCAACTCACGAGAAAGACCATCTGATGTCAGATCCCATCCGCATTTCCCTGATCAGATAAAACTTTGAGTAGTTGTGTATGGCTGGGTTGTTGAAGAAATTATTTGGAATTGAGATTTACAGGCTAGAGGTGTGGTTGTTTGGGCGAGCAGATACAAAGGGTCTCGCTCATTTGTTGGATCAGCTTATACAGAGGCTTGTTACCGAAGCAGTGAAAATTGATGAGAGTATTAGACTTGCGCTTTACACGATGATAGTATTTCGAACCAGATGGGAATTATAGCCGCTAGAAAAGAGAGGAGTCCATTAATCGTGGGTTTAGGGAAAAGAGTGAAAAGTTTATCCTGCTGATGTTCACGGCTATGTGCAGATAACTGCGAGGATGTTTGTGTTGATTTGAAAATAATGAGTGTTGAGCAAAGATTCAGTAAAGGTCAATCATCATGGACTGCAGAAGGAGATGGGTTTTCACTGAGGATGTTACGCATGTATGAGATGGGATATGGAAGCGGCTGAGGTGGTTTGCAGATATTTCATGGAAAAGGGAAATTTACGAGACAACCAAAAGAGTTTTAAATGGAGCTTTGAAATGGTAGAGTGGACGAAGCAAAATCAGTAATTTTGATGCAGGATTGACAGGAATACTTAGAGGTGCTGGAGAGCATTTATGTGTGTGGCTTGTGGGACTACTGCTTATCGTGCTGGATTAGTTGGAAAATATATTATTGAGAAAGGAAGCTGGAGATGAAAGTGGATGTGAGAGTGGCATCTGGTTTAGATGTCAGAAGTCGGTGATTGCTCACAAACAGTTGATTAGTCGTTTTGCAAAGTCAGTCGAGATGTGGAAACGATTTGTGGATGCCGTTTGGAGGCGCTGGAAAGAAGGTAGAGACGTGGATTGCGAAAATCGTGGCTATAACTGCGACGTTGTTGGATCGTCAATAGCGCAGAGCTGAATCATGTCATTTCACCACCAGAGGCAGGGACCCTGAAATCATGAGATTAGCTTCAGCTAAAGCATACAGTACTCAGGAAATGATGATTTATACTCAGCACGTAGTGATGTCAGGCTCTGGAGATGTCAATAAAATAACAAGAGAAAGAAATATCAGGCATGAGCCTATTGATTTCAGTTACAGCAATTTTGAAAGAACGTGTTGAAAAAGTGTTGCAACAGAGTTCCTGAAAGATGTTAGAAGAAACTGCAGCCTAGATATTAGGATCATACGCATCTTCTATTTAGGAAGAGGTTTAGATTATGTGATAGCCGCTGATGGAAGGGAGCACTAAAATCTAGGAGAACATGTTCCTGCAAACCTTTAAACTCAGGAGACGTTTTAAATGGGACGGGTGAGCGGAACAATTTGCGTGATGTGAGTGGGGGTGCCAGTAGTTGATTAGTAGTACTCAATCAGACTTGTTGTTAAATCAGAGTTTCAGGTATGAAAGAAGTAGCTACAAGAGGCTCTACGTAGTGCAATAGCTGAAGGAGAAGATTAATACAATATGGTGGAAGAAGTAGCCGATGAAGTGTATATATACTCTATGACGAAGATGAGTGAGTCTGGGTATCGGTGTATTCGTTCACTGATTGTTAGCATAATACTCATCAAATTAAAGGTGATGATGAAGACAGACCAAAGAGCTTGCTGAATCAGTGCGCTGGTGAGCGGACCAGAGAGGATCAGAAATAAGCTACAGATAAAAGCCGACCAAACAATTCAAGGAGGTTCGTTTCTTATTTAGTTATCATACCGCTAACTTTGTATTTGTTGAGTGAAACGTTGGTTAATAATGTTATTTTAAGTTGAAAACAGTAAGACAAAATGTTTGATCAATGAAGAGTTAGATGAAAGGAAAAGATTTCGATTTCGAGAAAGTCACGTAGAAAACAAGTTAAAGATTTACTCCTGATAATACGTATTCTGTCTCCAAAGTCTGAGAAAAACACATTTAGTCTCGTTTTAATGTGTTTCAATTTTATCAAATCGAAAAGTAGTCGTTAGTCTATGAGACATCGTTGTAATTTCATATATCAAACTAAAATAAAACAAGTACATGGAGAAGACTTTTGAATAAGGCTTTTGATTAAAAGAAAATAGAAGGACTACAATGCTGAGAAACAAAAGTGGGGTAAAGTTCTTTGGGGAGAAGGGTAACGCGAGGTTCTCATAAAGTCAGGTTGGCATTAAATACATTGGCTATAGCAATGCTGAATCGGATGGAAGATCGCTAGTTTGATTCGTAAAAAGAGTAGAAGTGAGATGAATAGATGAAAGAAGAGCGATTCTCAGAGTTTGACAAGAGAGAGGTGCAAAGAAGATTTGAAGAAGAAAAGAATTTGCAGTTAGAAAGGTTTAGAAGATCGGCGTACATGACAGACGCTCATGCAGTAAGCCGATGAATATAGAAACCGTCAATGCTACTCAGTTACCGAGATCCTAAAGCTCGTTTGAGCTACACATCCTATCCTAAAACATCTTTTGAGATAAACTGACGGTGTTGGCGAAAACATGGCACAAACTACGGTGGCATGCAGGTTAAAAGTCTAAGTGCTCAGTAGTGCATAGAATCAGCAGCTACTTCAGGCACACAGTATAAAGTTCAACGACTAGTCTCACTCTTGAAGACGCTGCCAGAGTTTGGTGGAGAGTGGAGTGGAGCCTGGAAAAGCGGGTGAAACCGCTAGGATAAAGACCTCAGTACTTGTGGCTTAATAGAGCTATTAAAGAAGTTCAAAGATAATTCTTGTTTCTTTTAACAAATTTAAAGAGCCATCTTGGGAGAACTGCATGAGGCCAACGAAGACTTATGTGGACGATAGTCTTTGAGCAACGGAGTTATGAAATAAAATAAAGGCTTGATTGTGGTAAGATTCAGGGCTACAGTGGGAAGGTGTATTAGCAGATATAAAGATTTCAAAGAGATGAAGAAATTATAGAATTTGAAATTACTTAAATAGAGTTTAAGAAATTCTGAGATAGCTGATTAAAACTGTATAAATAAAATGGTGGGAGTTTTAACTCACTAGCACTATGAAGACCTACAGGTATGAAAATTAATTGAGTAAAAATGATCCATCCGTCTGCACAAAGAAATCATCATAATTTCAAAAGATACATTTCTTTAGTCGGGTATTAAGAGTTTTAATTCAGGTCAGTGTGGAACTAATATAAGAAAAATGCTGTTTCAGCTAAAAGGTTTGAAATAAAATTTCCCACGCTGGATGAGGGTCACTGATTCCGTTTTGACGGACAGGGGTCATCAAATAATACTGGAAGACAGATTCTTAAGTCGCATGGGCTATAGTGAGACTTTCTGTACAGGCTGAAACGGTGGAGGGCTCCTCGGCGGACCTGGGAGAGGTTCAAAGTCCAATAACAGGAATATATAGCCAAATGTTCGATTACTCTGTTTTGCACGATGTCTAGACGGCTAATCTCTTGTGGATGAGAGCGATGGCAGCATTTGAAAAAGGTCATGCTGACAGCAATGATCATCCAAGCCATGGCGATCAGCCTGAGTGGTTCCGCAGTGAGATATGATCAAGATGCTTTCCGATACCTCAGGTCCTGCTAACCATGGCCAGCACGTGACGGTTGTTCGATTGAGAAGCTGGTGGAGTCAGAACTGCGATAGGAATTAATGTTTGAAGGACCAATTCCTTGAGCATATTCATGCGACAGCTCCATAATGTTCAACTTCTTTGTTAATAGGAAAAATCCTGGGCAAATTCAACATGTGGCTAATCATTGATGGAAATCAGATTCGTAATAATTTTTACAATTGGTGCAATAAATCATATTTTTTAATTCAATCATATTCGTCTTTTTTATATAAATAAATCATTGATACTTGTCAAATTGCTTAACGACAATGTATGAACAAAGTGTTGCTAAAAATAGCGCCAACAATTCCATTCTTAAAAATACTACAAGAAAATTGTATTGAAGAGTATTTCATTAATAGAATGAAAAACCTAATGCTTCGAATTAAATCCAACAAATTTTTGCCCGCATTATAAATTGAAGCAAGAAAATTGGATAGACAACAACGGTAAAATATGGATATTTACGTGCTGTTTATCTCCAGGTGTTTAACAGAATTGTAATAAAAAAATGCTAGAAAAATGAACGGAATCAATCTAAACCAGCAAAAACTAAGAACAAAAATTTGAAACGTTGTTTGCATAACTGCTGCACGAATAATTCCACGACCGTAAAGATTCCCAATCACTTAGCCATAGCAGCAACATGAGGTCAACACGACAACATAGTCATAATATTTAAAATCGGCTGACTAAGTGAAACCGAACCTGTAACAGTACTCCTCCCAAATTATTCAGAAAAAGAGTCCATCTGACAAAGGAATAAGTGCCTAGTAATCCCAACCATAAAACGTAGAATTGATAAAATAAAAGGTATTACTTAGGATATTTCCATTTAAAATCATGTTACGGCGTTCTTCCGTTGATTGTTTTTTTGAATAACATAATTTTCCTTTCTGATAATTTGATTATCTGTGTTATTTTTATTTTAAAGCGTAAACTTCATTTTTTCAATGAATGAAAGCTTTCTATTTGATAATTTTAAACATATTTTTTATAAATTTGAAACTTTTCTTTTCTTCAATGTTACTTTATTATAAAAGTTGGTGAAAAACGTCAAGAATCAAAATTGATTTTGCGTTGTTATGATAAACTAAGATAAAGGCCAAAAGTAAATTTTATTAATTCATTGAGATAATCAATGAAATTGTATAGTACTAAAATGAATTGAAAGAAATCATTAAATGCAATTATTATGGATTTCTATGAAATGATAGGTTAAACGATAAAAATGTAACTTTTCTTCTTAACTTTTTTGTTTGATTTATCATTTTTTTAGTAAAAAGTAATAAGAAAAATTAAAAAGCTTAATAAAAATAAAATTTTTGATAAACGAGGTGAAAGATTATGACAAAAACAACAGAAAATTAACAAAAGATTCAAAAAGCATTTGCTAAAAGATGTGAATTTTAAATATAGAACAACATTGTTGTATTCTTGTTATGCAGGACAGATTGGTTTGCGGCGTAACAGCAACGCCAACAGATAAAGCTATCAAAATCAAAGACAAAAATAACAACGTCGATTGGAGATAGCCGACAACAATTCCAAAAAGTAAAATCAAAGAACGACAAGTGTGAAAAACTACAACTTGGAATTGGTCAATTAATGAACAAGGAGATCATGTAGTTAAATCTTGCTTGGAGTTCTTGGCAATATGGAATTAACACATTCTATAATGATTGGCATGGGACTTATAAAGGTAAAGGGGATAAAGTAGGAGATCAAAAATATGCAAGAGCAACTAATAAATTTTCTTACTCTGCAAACCCACAAATGGCTTATGGAAATACAACAGAATTAGGTTTAGTAAAAGAGCCTAACGCAGCAATTCCAGTATCTGCTTCATTAACACCAATAACACCTGATGCAAAAAATGCCAATTTGAGTTTAAATGTGGATTTAAGTAATTTACCTGCATTTAAAGCTAGAACAGTAGAAGCACCTACATTGCCGAATGCTCCTGTATTACCGACACCAGGTAGTTTTAATTTTGCATTGGCTGGACAACATGGTGGAAATGGTGCAGGTGTGACAGCATTTGAAAAAAATAGATCCAATGGAGCAATAGAATCAGTTGTCTCAGGTAAAGGGACATTTAAAAGTAACAAGAAATTCTGATTCTACTTTAGTGTATAAATATGATAACTATGGAGGTACAAGTCCTTGGGGAACTTCAACAGGAGATATCACTACAACAAGCTCTTCTAAGACATGGTCTAATAAAAGTGGAAATGGAACAACTTCTAGTAATAGAGGACTTCAGAAGTTGGTAAGTGGTACAGGTGTAACAAATACAAATAATTTAATAACAAATACAAATAATTTTAATGGAATTGTACGTGAATTTGTACATATGGATCATCATGGTGAACAACTACCAGCAGATGCAAGACAAGGAATAGAAGATGGAACATCTGATAGTGATACAGCAGAATGGGATACAACAGTTTCTTCAAATGGTTCAAAAAAAACAGTAATATTAAAAGCATTTGATGATGTTAGGGATAATATCAATGAAACGACAAAAACAAGGTTCAAAAACTAACGCTAGTTCTAAAAATGTTTACATGGATAAATAGTGGTAGAATTGTTATGGAAGGAAGAAATAATGTTATAACGAATAATTATGATCACGATAGTGATGGAACTACGACACCTAGTAAATCATCAGCAATAAATGTTGGAGATATCTTGATACAACCTTATTATGATGGAAGTAATTTTGTGGAAGCTTCAAATGCAGTATTTAGTTTATCTCCAGGTAATGGTTATAATCCAGGACATCATGCAATAGTTTACAATGGTGAAAGTGGTAAAATTAATTTATGGACTCCTAATTCAGCTTACTTTATAAACTCGGAAACAGCAGGAAGAGCTATTTCAATAGTTAACAGAGGAGATGTTAATTTATATGGAGAAAAAAGTGTTGGAACAGTATTTAACAGTAATGCTAAAGTGGATTTACAATTTGTAAGTTCAGATTTTACATTCAATACAGGAACAAATACTGTAACATCAGGATCATTTAAACCAATAACAATTTATGGAGATAATAGTGTAGGATATTATCAACATCAGACTAATACTACAACTGAAGGGAATTTTGCAGTAAATATAGGAGCAAGTGGAGTTGGAAATAAAGAATTTAGTACCAATACATCTTCGTTAGTAACGGGTGGAGCTGAAACAAATGGAACTGCAATTACAAATCACAGTGTTAATACAACTGATGTTAATACAGCAGATCCTACTTATAATAGTACTTTAATAAGAAAAATCGTTTGGTATTTTTGTCAAATTCAGCAATGGATTTAACAAGTCACCAAATAAATATTTATGACAAAAAACTGAAGAAAAATGTTGGTGTTATGCCAAGTGCAAACGTTCTTTTAAATATTGGTGGAGGTTCTATAACATTAAACGGAGGAACAACTTCTAAAAATAATATTGGAATTTATATAGGTTCAATAGGAGGAGCAGTAAAATCAACTGGTGATGTAATTTTTGAACAATGGTATAGGAAATGTTGGAGTTGCAGCAGTTGGAAGTGCTAGGCCTTTAGGAGCTTCAAATAATATTGAAGTAAATAAAATAACTACGAACACAACTAAAAAAATGCATTTGGGGTATATGCTGATAGTGATGCAAAAGTAAAAGTAAATGAATTAAGTATGACAGGTGCAACTGTAGAAACAGATGCAAATACAACAAATAATAAAAATACTGGAGCTGTTTTTGCTAAAGGAGGAAGTATAGTTGATATCAGTAGAACAACAGCTCCAACAACTGGAACTTATAATATTGATGTAACAGGTCAAGCATTTACAGATGATACTACTAAATTTACTGGATTTGGATTATTTGCAACAGGTTCAGGTACAACAGGTTCAGTTACAAAAATTAATGCTTCGAATAATAACATAAAAGTTACAAATGGTGCATCTGCTGTTATTGCAACAAATGGTGCAGAAATTACGTTAAATGGAGGAACTGTACACTACGATGGTTCGGGATATGCTTTATATTCACAACCAGGAAGTAAAATTTATTTAATGAATAGTGGAAGATTAGAATTAGCTGGACATGCTACAGGTTTCTTAGTTGATTTGACTCCAGGGGCTACATCTACAGTTGATTTATCAACTTCAACAATAGATGTTCAATCTAATGATGTAATTTTAGCTAATATAACAGGAGCTAGTACATTGTCAACTACTAATTTAGGAACTACATTATTAGGAGCAGCAGGAAATCCAACTATTAGTTCAGGAAGTTCGGCTTATACATATAAATATGGAGTAGTAGATGGGACTACAATCAATATAGATACAAATATTGATAAATCAAATGCTACAACAGGTTCTGATAGTGAAGTGTTTACAAGAAGATTACTTTATCAAAATTCATTGTTAAATGCTACAGCTAATGTGGACGCTGAATTAAATAGTTCTGAAATAAGTGCTATAGACCCAACATTGACAGTACCAGTAGGGATTAGCAGTAGCTGCTAGTGGAAATTCTTCAGTTGCAAGTAATAAAACTGGAATATTGATAAATAGTGGAAATACTATAACTGCTGCTAGAACAGATTTACCAACAAATGGTGGAATAGGATTGTACGCTGATTTTGCTAGTACAAATGGAATTGTAAATAATGGAACAGTAAATGTAGAACAAATTAGTACAAAAAATACTACAGCAAGTTCAAATGCAGTAGGTATTTATGGAACAAATAGTTCGGCAATTACAAATAATGGAGCAGTAAATGTAGGTGGAAATAATTCAATTGGATTATTAGGATTATCTTATAGATTAGATCCTACAACAGGTGCAGTAGTAGATCCAAAATCTGAATCTTATTGGAAATTAGCAGATTCAAATGCTCAAAAATATGGAATTGTAAATGTTACAAATGGAGCAAATGGAACAGTAACTATGGATAATGATGCGGCAGTTGGAATATATGTTAAAAACAACAGCTTAGATAAAGATGCAAGTAATAATTACATAGTTTCACAACCAAATGATAGAAGAACAGTAGTGTCTAATACAGTGGCTAACAACAATGGAACTGTTAATATGAATGGTGGAAATAATTCAGTAGGTATGGGTGCTTATTTTGGAACATTAAATAATAATGTTGGTGCAACAATTAATGTAAATAATACATTATCAGCAGGTATGTTTGGGGAAGAAAGTTCAGTGTTAAATAATGCAGGAACAATTAATGTTGCAGCAACAGGAACAGGAACTGAATCAGTAGGTATGTATACAAAAGATGTTAACACTGATATTAATACTTCAGGAACAATTAATGTTGGTCAAAATTCATTTGGTATATATGGTAAAGATATAACAATGAATGGTGGATTAATTGCAGCAGGAGATGGAGCAGTAGGAATTTATTCTTCAGGAAATACAGTTCAATTAAATTCAGGAACTATAACAGCTGCGAATAATAAAGCAGTAGGAGTTTATATTGCAGCAGATACACCTACAACAGTTAATGGAAATGTAAATATGACAGTAGGAGATAACAATTCAGTTGGATATTTAATTGCAAATACAACATCTACTGGAGCAACGGCAGCAGCAACAAACTTAACAACAGCAAGTGGAACTACAGCTAATGTAGGAAGTAAATCTATTTATATCTATACTAATGCTAATGCTGGAGGAACAATTACTAACCACACTAATATAACAACAACTGGAACTGATGGATATGGAATTTATTCTTCAGAAACAGCTAATAACTATGGAGATATTGATTTATACAACAATGGTCTAGCTGGAGCAGGAAATATAGGAATATATTCAACATCAGGAACAGCAACAAACTATGGTAATATCAATGTAGGTATTTCAAATGTTGGTGCTGATAAATATGGAATTGGTATGGCAACTGGATATTATAATAAAACTAATGGTTCAGTTTCTAATCAAGGTAACATAGTAAATAATGGAACTATTAGAGTGTCTACAGATAACTCAATCGGAATGTATGCTGCTGGAGCAGGTTCAACAGCAACAAATAATGGTCTAATTGAATTAGACGGTGCAGGAAATAATATGGTTGGAATGTACATTGATAGAGGAGCAACAGGAATAAATAGCAGTACAGGAGTAATCAGAACAACTGCAAATGCAACTGGAACAGGATTAAAAGGTATTGTAGTAGCTAATAATTCAGTTTTCAGAAACTACGGTACAATAAATATTGTTGGAGCTTCTAACATGGGAATTTATGATGATAATACAAGTCCAGCAAGTTCAATTACATCTGGAGCAGGAAATGTTTCGACAGTACCTACTTATACAGGAACAGCAACAACATCTAAGAGAGTTGGTAGTGTAAATATTGATACTTCAGGAACAGCACCAGTGATAACATTAAATAGAAATGGTTCAATTGTACCTATAGCATTGAGTACAGTAGATACTGATGCGTTCTCACCAAGTGCAACACAAGTACAAGTTACAGATGCGTTAGGTAACAATACTTATAACTTCAATAAAAATACTTCTGATTCAGAAGTAACAAGTTTAGGAATGTATGTAGATACTTCGGGGAGTTAATTATACTAATCCAATTACTGGGTTACATTATTTAACAGGATTAAGAGACATTAACTTAATTTTTGGAACAGAAGCTGCAGATTATACTAATGCTAAAGCAATCCAACTTGGAAATGATATTTTAGGTTCATATAATAATGAATTATATGGTGTTTCTACAACAGGAACTACAATAAATGTAAATTCATCTAGTTTAACTTGGTTAGCACAACCAGTAAAAATCAAGTACAGCAGGAAAAGTATTGGATACAGTTTACTTAGTAAAAGTTCCTTATACTGATTTTTGCAAGTGCAAAAAGATCGTGATACAAGTAATTTCTTAGATGGATTGGAACAAAGATATGATGCGAATGCTATTAATTCAAGAGAAAAACAAGTATTCAATAAATTAAATTCTATTGGAAAAGGTGAAACTCATATCTTTACACAAGCTGTAAATGAAATGAAAGGTTACCAATACTCAAATACTCAACATAGAATTAATGAAACAGGAAGTTTATTGGATAAAGAATTCAGATATTTACATGACGAATGGAGAAATCCTTCTAAACAAAAATAATAAAATTAAAGTATTCGGTATGAGAAATGAATACAACACAGATACAGCAGGAGTTATTGATTATAACAGTAAAAGCATACGGTGTGGCTTATGTTCATGAAGATGAAACAGTTAAATTAGGAAATTCTTCAGGATGGTATGCTGGAGCTATTAACAATAGATTTGAATTTAAAGATTTAGGTAAATCTAGAGAAAATCAAACTATGGTAAAAGCAGGAATTTTCAAAACAATGTCACCTTACAATGATCACAATGGTTCATTGAGATGGACAATTGCTGGAGATGTATTTGCAGGACAAAATGAAATGAAACGTAGATACTGGATTGTAGACGATACATTTAGTGCTAAAGGAGACTATACTTCTTATGGTGCTGCGTTAAAAACAGATTTAGGATACGATATCAGAATGTCTGAAAGAACTCATTTGAGACCTTATGGAGCTTTGAAAATGGAATATGGAAGATTTAATGATATTAAAGAAGATAGCGGAGAAGTTAGATTAGAAGTTGATGGAAATGATTACTTCTCAGTTAAACCAGAAGTTGGAGTAGAATTCAAATATGTTCAACCAATGGCAGTTAGAACACAATTATCAGTTGGATTGTCAGCAGCTTATGAAAATGAACTTGGTAAAGTAAATAAATTAAATCAAGCAAGAGTAAGATATACAACAGCTGATTGGTACAACTTGAGAAATGAAAAAGAAGACAGAAGAGGAAACGGTAAATTCGACTTTAACTTAGGTATAGACAACACTAGATTCGGAGTAACTGTAAACGCAGGATATGACACTAAAGGAAGCAACATCAGAGGTGGAATCGGATTTAGAGCGATTTACTAATTAAAAAGATAATCATAACATTTTTGAATTAAGTTTCAAAATGTTGTGATTCTATAATTATGGTCTTAAATTATTTGTCATATTACATAAAAAACAAAAAGATAGCCTAAATTTATAAGGGCTATTTTTTTGTATATTGAGAAAAAAATCCTTTTGAAGTGTTTACAAATCAAGAAAAAAATTTAGTATAATGTAAAAACAAGATAGAGGTGCGGTTTTTAAGAGTAGATTTATGGAGAAGGTCAATTCGATGAAATAACTTGAAAGGGGAAATCGCCGAAGTACAAAAGAGTGACGAACTTTGCTACTGGGTCTATGGAGAATATCTATAGGGACTGTCATTATAATGTGTAATGGTGAGCTGTCAGATATATAAATGTGATTTTTGATTTTTAGATTATATAATTTTTATATGCTGATGTTCGTTGTCAGCATTTTTTTATTTGTAGAAAAATTTACAGAAGAAATTTTTAGGAAAGGAAAATTTGTGAAAATATGAAATTATTTGGAACGGCAAAAATTAATGAAAAAGGGAATTTATCAATAGGAGGAGTTGATACGATTGAATTGGCAAAAGAGTTTAAAACGCCACTTTATGTAATGGATCAGGAATTGATTGAAACAACTATTGATAAAAATGAAAGAGGCTTTTCAGTCTACAAGATTTAAAACGAGAATAGCTTACGCAGGGAAAGCGTTTTTGACAACTGGAATGATTAAATTGGTTGAATCTAAAGGATTGGATTTAGATGTGGTTTCTGGTGGAGAATTGTATACGGCACATAAGGCAGGATTTCCGATGAAAAGAGTGCATTTGCATGGGAATAATAAATTGGTGAATGAGATTGAAATGGCTGTTGAATATGGGATTGATACGATTGTTGTAGACAATGAAGATGAAATTGCTAAGATTGAAAAAAAGTTTGTAAGGAAAAAAAGGTAAGAAACAAGCGGTTTTAGTGAGAATTGATCCAGGGATTGAAGCACATACGCATCATTATATAAAAACTTCAGGACTTACATCGAAATTTGGGATTTCACTTTTCCAAGAAAATTTGATTGATATTGTAAAAAGATTGAATGATAGTCCATATATTGAATTTAAAGGGTTCCATACGCATATTGGTTCGCAAATATTCCAATCTGCTTTCTTTATTTTTGCGTTAGATGAAATTTTCAAATATTTGGATAGATTGAAAAAAGAATTGGGAATTGTAGTTCACACAGTAAATATGGGTGGAGGATTTGGAGTCTATTACAAAAATGGAGATGATCCTAAACCAATAGAAGAAGTGCTTAGCGAAATTATAACTTACACTGAAGCGATGGAAATTAAATATCAAATTGGATTTAAAGAACTTTGTATTGAGCCAGGAAGAAGCATTGTTGGAAATGCTGGAACTACTTTGTATGAAGTTGGTGGAATTAAAGAAACTGTTGGTGGAAAAACTTATGTATTTATTGATGGAGGAATGTCAGATAATATAAGAACAGCACTTTATCAAGCTGAATATGAGGCTGATGTTGTAAATAAAATGGAAGATACTGACACAAGAGATGTTACATTAGCTGGAAAATTGTGTGAATCAGGAGATATTATTATTCAAAATGGTAAATTGCCAAAATCGACTAAAGTTGGGGATATAGTTGCAGTTGGTACGACAGGAGCTTATTGTTATACAATGTCAAGCCACTACAATAGAATGGTTACGCCAGGAGTTGTATTTGTAAAAGACGGTAAAGCAAAAGTTGCTGTTAGAAGAGAATCTTATGAAGATTTATTGAGAAATGATGAAATTTTTGAATTATAATTTTGTTTCTTTTTGTAATGAAAATTTGCAATGATAAAAAGAAAAGACAGATTGAAAGGATAGAGGTGCATTTATTGTGATTATTGTACATAAATATGGTGGAACTTCGGTTGCCACAACTGAAAAAATTATGAATATTGCTAAATATTTAGGTAGCGTAAAGGATTCAGGAAATGATGTAGTTGTAGTAGTTTTCGGCTATGGGGAAAAACAACTGATGCGTTGATTAAATTGGCTCATGAAATTACTGAAAATCCAGATTCTAGGGAAATGGATAGATTGATGTCGACTGGAGAGCAACAAACAATTTTCGCTTTTTAAGTATTGCGTTGAAAAACATTGGGATATGAAGCGATTTCATTGACAGGGGCTCAAGCAGGGAATAAAGAACGAGTGGGCATTATATGAAAAAAATAAAATAGATGATATAAATGGTGATGTTATAAAAGGTCACTTGAATGAAGGAAAAATCGTTGTTGTAGCTGGGTTCCAAGGAGTTAATAAAGATGGAGATGTAACTACTTTGGGGCGTGGAGGTTCTGATACTTCTGCAGTTGCACTTGCGGCAGCTTTGGGAGGAAAATGTGAGATTTATACGGATGTTGATGGAATTTATTCAATTGATCCAAGAGTGTACAGCGATGCAAAAAAATTGCCGTATATTTCTTATGATGAAATGATGGAATTGGCTTATTTAGGGGCTGGAGTAATGGAGCCTAGAGCCGTTGAACTTGGTGGGAAAATATGGAGTAGAAATCTATGTTGGAAAAATCACTTGGTGAAAAAAATGGAACGATTATAACTTCAATTCAAAAAAATAAAGGAGATTAAAGAAATGGAAGAAAAAGTAATAACTGGAGTGTCGATAAATGAAAAATGTATTAATGGTAAACGTGGAAGAAATTCCTACAAATGCACAAAATGTATATGAGATTTTTGAAAAAAAGCTGAAGCAAATGGAATAAATATTGATATGATAAGTCAAAATGATGTAACTAGCCATCACGGAAGTTTTTGCGTTTACTTGTCCAAAAACTGATATAGCAGCACTTGAAAAAAATTGGGAAAAGAAATAGAAGCTGAATTTTCCAAAAACATCATTTATAATAAACCAATATGTTACAAAAAGTTTCAATTGTAGGAATTGGATTAATAAGTAACGTTGGTGTAGCTGCAAAAAATGTTTAAAAATCTTATCTGAAAATGATATAGTTTTCACCAAATTTCAACTTCAGAAATCAGTATTTCATTGGTTGTGGATGAAGTTATGGGTAAAAAGTTGCAGAATTATTTGCTAGAGAATTTGATATTTAAGATTTTATGAAAGAGGGGTGTTTACAGATAACAAGGAATGAGATATAATAAGAGTTAAGAAATTGTTGAGGGAGGAAGAAAAATGTTAAAATTTGAAAAAAATATCAAGGTGCAGGAAATGATTTTGTTATTTTTAGTGAAAAGGATTTAATAGAAAAAGGAATACCAGATTATTCAGAATTGGCTAAGGAAGTGTGCGACAGACATTACGGAATTGGTGCAGATGGAATGATTATCTTGAAATATGTGGCGACTATGCCATTTATGTTTTTTTCTTTAATGCTGATGGAAGTCAAGCGCCTATGTGTGGAAATGGAATAAGATGTTTTGCACATTACTTGAAAAAAATAATGGTATTCAAGAGGAAGATACATTTACTGTAAAAAAACATTGCCTGGAGATATGATAATTGAAACAAAACAGGGAGAAGATATCAATGATTTTGTTGCAAAAGTGAATATGGGAAAACCGATATTTGAAATAAAAAGAATTGATAAACACTGATAAAGATAGATTTTTGAAGGAAAAAAATAACTATTGATGGTAAAGAAATTGAAAATTTCGTATATTTTTATGGGAACTGACCATTCGGTAATTTTTTTGTTAATGATTTTTGAAGATTTTTGATATTGATAAAATTGGTTCAAAAATTGAGAATTTTTACAGAATTATTTCCAAAGAGGGTAAATGTTAATTTTGTAAAAGTGGTTGATAGAAAATATATTGAAGTTATAACTTGGGAACGTGGAGCTGGAAGAACATTGGCTTGTGGAACTGGGGCGACTGCTTCGGCTGTACTAGCTAGAGAATTTGGATTTACAGATGAAAAAGTAAATGTAAAAAGTTCCAGGAGGAATTTTGGTAATTGAGTATGCTGGAGAAGGAAATGATGCATTTATGACTGGACCAAGTGAAAAAGTAGCTGAAGGACAGTACCTTTTTTTAAAAAGATAAATTAATAAATGAAGGGATGATAAAATGAAATTTGAAGGATCTTATGTAGCACTAATTACGCCATTTACAGCGACTGGCGAATTAGATGAAGATAAATTAAGAGAATTAGTGAATTGGCATATTGAAAAATGGGACGGCTGGAATAGTGCCTTGTGGTACGACTGGAGAAGCTCCTACATTGACATTTGCAGAACATGAAAAAGTTATTAAAATTGTTGTTGAAGAAGTAAAAGGGAGAATACAAGTTATTGCAGGAGCAGGGTCTAATAATACGAATAGAGCGGTAGAACTTACTAAATATGCGAAAGAATTGGGAGCAGATGCAGCACTTAGTACGTGTCCTTATTACAATAAACCTAGTCAAAGAGGACTTTATGAGCATTACAAAAAAATTGCAGAAGATTCAAAATTTCCAATAATGCTTTATAATGTTCCAGGAAGAACAGGAACAAATATTGAGGCAGAAACTATTGCGAGATTGGCTGAAATTCCAGAAATTGTAGCGGTAAAAGAAGCAACAGGAAGTTTGGAACAAATGATAAAAATTCAAGATTTGTGTGGAGATAAAATCGAAATCTTATCTGGTGAAGATCATTTGATTTTACCAATGCTATCAATTGGAGCAAAAGGAGTAGTTTCAGTAATTGCTAATATTATGCCTCAAGAAATGAGTGATTTAATAAGTTCATTCTTGAATAGAAAATATGAAAAAGCATTTGAATTACACAAAAACTTGTATGATTTAAGTAGAAATATGTTCTTAGAAGGAAATCCTGTTACAGTAAAAAAACAGCGATGAAAAATTTTAGGAAGATTAAATAATGATGATGTAAGATTGCCATTAGTAAATTCAGGACAAAAACACATGATAAACTTGTGAGATTATTTAAAGAAAAAGGAATTTTGATATAAAAAAATATGGTATATGAAATTGTTGAATTAGAAGAAAAAACAAATAGTAGGAGTTTCGGAAAGAGTAAGAAAAGACGAAACAGAAGTTGAAAAAAATAAAAAAACTATGGGAAAAGTTTGTAGAAGAAACACAAAAATATTAGAGAATGGGTAAGTTTAGCAACATATTCGGTTTATTTCAATTATAAAAATGATGGAATTTTTGAATACAGTACTTTAATAGGATATGAAGTTGGAAATGGAACAAGTCCTGAATATCATTTAAGTATGGTAGTTATTCCAAAAGGAAAAATATGCAAAATTTACACTTAAAGGTAATCCTAAAGTAGAAATTAGTAAATTTTTGGGAAAACTTTAGAAAAATTTTGAAGATAAATTAAATAGAAGTTTTGAATATGATTTTGAAGAACATATTCCTTTTCAAGAAGAAAAATGAGATAATAAATATTTATATTTCTATAAAATAAAAAAATTACTAGGAGGAAAAAAATTAATGAGTAAAAAAATATAATGTAGCAGTAGTTGGAGCGACAGGATTAGTAGGACAAACATTTTTAAAAAGTATTAAAAGAAAGAAAAATTTCAGTAGAAAAATTTATATCTTTATGCGTCGGCTAGATCAGCTGGGAAAGTTATAAACTGGGAAGGAAAAGATTACACAGTAATTGAATTGAAAGATGAAAATATTAAAGATGATATTGATGTAGCTTTATTTTCAGCAGGAGGAGGAATTTCTAAAGAATTCGCACCTAAATTTAGAGATAAAGGTGCTGTAGTAGTTGATAATAGTAGTGCTTGGAGAATGGATAAAGATATTCCTTTAGTTGTACCTGAAGCAAATCCAGAAGCATTGAAAAAATCACGGAGGAATTATTGCAAACCCAAATTGTTCAACAATTCAAGTAATGCCAATTTTAAAAGTATTGCAAGATAAATATGGATTAAAAAGAGTAGTTTACTCAACTTATCAAGCAGTTGCAGGAGCTGGGAAAAAAGGATTGGATGATTTAGAAAATAATTTACAAGGGAAACCATCGACAAATTTCCCTCATCAAATAGCTTTTAATGCATTGCCACACATTGATGTATTCTTGGAAAATGGGTATACAAAAGAAGAAGAAAAAATGATAAACGAAACTAAAAAAATATTGAATTTACCTGATTTAAAAGTTACAGCAACTTGTGTTAGAATTCCAGTTAAATTTGGACATGGAGTTTCTGTAAATGTTGAATTAGAAAGACCTTTTTGAATTAGAAGATGTAGTTAAAAGCATTTGAAGAAAAAGAAGGTGTAATCGTTCAAAATGATGGTAAAAACAAAGTTTATCCAATGCCAATAACAGCACAAGATACTGATGAAGTTTATGTTGGTAGAATCAGAAGAGACGACACTGTTGATAACGGATTAAATTTATGGGTAGTTGCTGATAATATTAGAAAAGGTGCGGCAACAAATACAATCCAAATTGCTGAAACATTAATTAAAGAAGGAGCATTATAAGAATAAAAAAATGAGAATGAACAAGATAAAAAAAGTAGATTAGTAGTATTCTTAATTTTTTTATGTTGACATTCGTAACAGGATATAGTGCAAGTAATGAAATTAAAGTAGGGATGGAGTGTGGATACGCTCCATTCAACTGGTTCCAGGACACAAATAAAAAAATGGTGCAGTTCCGACTAATGGTGGATACTGTGGTGGTTACGATGTTGAAATAGCTAAGGTTATAGCTAAAAAAATTAGGGAAAAAAATTAGTAATAGTAAAAACAGAATGGGATGCTTTTATTAGGGTCCAGCATTGACATCTGGGAAAGTTGATTTGGTAATAGCGGGTATGTCGGCAACGCCTGAAAGAAAAACAAAGTCTATTATTTACTAAACCGTATTATGAATCAGATTTAGTAGTAGTTGTTAAGAAAAAATGGAAAATATGCTAAAAGCAAAAATCAATCAATGATTTTTTTCGGGAGCAAGAATTACAGGACAGTTAAATACATTGCATTATGATGTAATTGATCAAATGAAAGGTGTTAGTAAACAGACTGCAATGGAAAGTTTTTCCAGCGATGATAGTTGCTCTAAATTCTAATAAAATTGATGGATATGTGTCAGAAAGACCAGGAGCGATGGCAGCTCAATATTCAAATCCAAATTTAACATATATATCATTTGATAAAAATAAAGGATTTAAGTATGAAACTTCGGAAGTAAATGTTGCGATTGGGATGAAGTTAGGGAATACAGAATTAGAAGAAAAAATAAACAAAATACTTGATCAGGATTTGACGCCAAAAGTTAGACAAAAGATAATGGAAAAGGCAATAAAAACACAGCCTGGAAATACTTCAAGATCATTTTTTGGATGGGTAGCATTCTTTATCCAAAAAAACTGGCATCAATTTGTTAAAGGGACAATTGTTACATTGTTTATTTCATTGACAGGGACTGTAGTTGGATTCTTGATTGGAATGGTAGTAGCGTTGTCAAGACAAGTGGAAGCTGAAACTGATCGTAGAACTTCTAAATTTAAAAAAGCAGGATTTTATATTTTAAATAAATTGTTTGCGATATATATTGCGGTGTTTAGAGGAACGCCTATGATGGTGCAATCAATGGTAATCTATTATGGATTGTCGCAAGTATTTGGATTAAATTTATCACCGATTGTGGCTGCATTGTTTATTGTTTCGATAAATACTGGAGCCTATATGAGTGAAATTATAAGAGGTGGAATTGATTCAATTGATAAAGGGCAATTTGAAGCTGCAAAAAGCAATTGGAATGACAAATTTCCAAACAATGAAGAGTATAATTTTCCCACAAATGTTTAGAAATATTTTACCAATGATTGGAAATGAATTTATTGTAAATATTAAAGATACATCTGTGTTGAATGTAATCAGTGTTACAGAATTATTCTTTATTTCAAAATCTGTTGCAGGAACATATTCGAGATATTACGAAGTGTTTATTATAACAAGTGTGATTTACTTCTTCTTAACATTTACATTGTCACTACTTCTAAAAACAACTTGAGAAAAAAATAGATGGGACCTCAAACATTTGAATTTTTTTAGAAGAAGTTGAAGAAGGAGAAAAAAATAATGTCAAGTAAACAAAAAGTAATAGAAATTAAAAAAATATAAGAAAAGATTTTGGGAATAGAACAGTTTTAAAAAGATGTGAACTTTAATGTGCACGAAGGAGAAGTTGTGAGTATCATTGGTTCTTCTGGAAGTGGAAAAATCTACGCTTTTAAGATGTATAAATTTACTAGAAACGCCTACTAGTGGACAAATTTTGATTCATGGGAAAGATGTGTTGAGTGGAGATGTTCCTTTAGTTGAATTGAGAGCAAAAGTTGGAATGGTTTTTCAGCAATTTAATTTATTCAATAATTTAAGTGTTCTGAGATAACTGTGTCATTGGACAAATGAAAGTTTTTGAAAAAGAACTAGAGAAGAAGCTGAAAAAGTTGCAAAAGAATTTTTAGGAAAAGTTGGAATGTCAAGATTTATCAATGCAAAACCAAGCCAAATTTCAGGTGGTCAAAAGCAAAGGGTCGCAATTGCAAGAGCATTGTCAATGGAGCCAGAAGTACTGTTATTTTGATGAACCGACATCAGCACTAGATCCTGAAATGGTTGGAGAAGTTTTAAAAAGTAATGAAAGATTTAGCTCAAAGTGGACTTACAATGATTGTTGTTACACATGAAATGGATTTTGCTCACGATGTTTCAAGCAGAGTAGTTTTTCATGGATCAAGGAATAATTTTGGAAGACGATAAGTCAGAAATTATTTTTTTGAAAAGCCAAAACATAATAGAACGAAAGAGTTTTTATCTAGAATGTTGAAAAAAATAATAAATTAAAAAAATACGTCTAATATTTATGTTTTTACATAAAAGACGTATTTTTGAAATTTTGTGATATAAAAGTACAATGATATTTTTTTATTCATTAATCATTCTCTCTCAAACTTTATCTCAAATTCTTTCCCAAAAAATGCAATTCCAATTTTTAAAAACTTTTCTCAACTCCAGCATTTTTTTAGTACTGAAACATATTCTTTTTCTTCAATTTGTTTTAACGCAATTTTCACATTCATTTTCAAGTTTTTCATGAATCTTATCATGACTTAAATTTTCTGAGTTATTTAAAAATTTTTAATTCAAAAGATAATTCCTTCTTTTTTATCTAAAAATATTTTTTTAGGTTTCAAAAAGCAAATCATATCTGCCTTTTCCAGCAAAACCATTTGATGTAATTTCATATTCATTTCTTAAAATTAAAAATTATTCCAAGCATAAGTCCGTGATAAAATTGTTCTTTGTAAGTTCCGCTGACATCGAAAAATTCCTGTATTTTTCGAGTAAAAATTTTATTCAATTCTAATTTAAATTTTTCAATATCTCCATTTTTAAAAGCATCTGTCATATCTAAAAAAATTATCAGAATTTTTAAAATATATTTCAATAAACATTTCAGAAAAACATTTCTAGAATTTCTTTATTTGGAATTTTTACATTTACATTTTTTTCATCATATCATATTCTTCTGCTAAAGTTAAATATCCACTGTGAAAAAAATAAATTCCAAATATTTTTTTCTCAAAATTAGCTTCTAAATTTTCCAAAAGTCATATTGTCGTTAATTCTTTTTTTGAAATAGTTTTTTTGATTTAATAATTTTTGAAAAAAATCATCAAAAATTTCATTTTTCAATTTTTTTGCAAAATATAATTTTATCAATCCATTTCCACTTGTGTTTACCCAGTAAGGCTTCAATTTTCCTTTCTTTAAAAAAATTAATAATTGACCATGGATTGTACACTTTTTGTATCACCAAACAAATACCCATTATACCATCTCTGAACGTCACTTAATTCATATTCTAAATCAAAAATCTTTTAATGATTCCTCCACTTCATTTTCTATAATTCCAAAAATATTCTGTAAATTCACTATCTAAAATCGTGTGAACTTCCAAATTATTCAACCCTGAAAAAAATATTCTCTTTCGCAACTCTTAAAATACCAGTCATAATCCCCATTTCAAGATATTCATTATCTTTTTAAAACTAAACCATAAAATGTTTTGAAAAAAACTAATTGCTTTGTCGTAATAACCTTTTATGTAAGAATCTATTATTGGTTGGTCATATTCATCTATCAAGAGTATGACTTTCTTTCCGTAATATTCATATAAATATTTTGATAAATTCAAAAGAGACTCTTGCCATTCTGCACTCATCTTCCTTTAAACAAATCGCATCAAAAATCTTTTGAGTCAACATCATTTAAGTTTTCTCTTAAGAATTGAAATTGATTATACAGTCGTTTGATTTCTTTTTAATGTTTTAAATCCATTTTCCCAATTTTTCTTCATCATAATTCCTAAACGAAATCAAATTACTGGATGATTCCTTGTTCTAAAAAAATATTCACTTTTAGAAATATTCAAGCCTTCAAATAACTTTCGGTTTTCCTCTTTGTTTTTAACATCAAAAAGTATCTTAACATCGAGATATTCAATGTTTTTCCAAATCTTCTTGGACGAGTAAATAATTTTACTTTTTGAACCGTCGTCCAAAAATATTTTCGATAAATTTTGTTTTATCAAGTAGTAGTAATTTTTGTAATGATTTCTTTGAAATCAGAAACACCGATTAGTAGCCGTTTTTCTAGTTTTTCATGGCGGTCCTCCCTTTTATTCCTTTTTAATTTTATCAAAAATACAAATCAATTGTCAATTAGATTTAGGTACTTTCAGAGAAATTATAAGAGTAAAAAGTGAAAAAAATTATAAAATTAAAAATTTTTATATATTGGAGTGTACTCAAACTCTTGGATAGACAAGACAGGGATGCGGTTCATTTGGAG
>BNJU01006047.1_pt1 | contig 71841 bp, 114 predicted proteins | sample 8539281 | NCBI WGS metagenome assembly BNJU01 (sample SAMD00202456, study PRJDB9452) | human saliva metagenome | isolation source: human saliva | place: Japan | reverse complement strand
ATTAGGCAATTGATTGCCAATTGTGTAACAAAGTCGTTTATTTGTCTTATTTAATGTTGAATAGATATAATTTTTAACATTTCTATAGTTAATAGGAAGTAGGAGTTATATTTAATTGTTCTTACACAGTTACCTAATAGGATAATTTCATAGTAACCCCAGTTTTCAACTTTAAAAAGATAATCTGTTAGCTGTAATAACTCTCGTCCGAGGGGAGAAAAATTTTTATTTGTTGTATAGAGAATCGATTTTACCATTGTCTTTTTCATAAGGACCCAAGTTATAATCTTGAAGAGTTTGATAGTAATTCAATAATACTATCAAAAATTTTTTTGTGTAGTAGTGTTTTCGAATATATTGCACCAAGTTAGCGAATGAACCAGTTCTAGTAGAATTATTGTCATGAAGAATAATAAATTCATCCAAAGTTATATGTAATTTATCTAAAAATATTGATTAGTCGAATACAAGAGATTTCTGATTCTCCCCTGTTCAAATCTAGATATTTGAGATTTAGATAAATTACTATCAGCAATTGAACATAAACTGATTTGCTTTCCTTTTCGAAGTTTTTCTGAGTGTTATACCAAGTTTTGATTTCATATTTCCCATTTTCCCAACAAAAAGTAATTGATTTTTTTATTTATTGTACAATAAATAAAAAAACTGAAAGGAAGTCTAAATATGAAGAAAAATTTTAAAAAAATTCCCTAATTTTTATTGTTGGTTATGGATATTATTATTGTCGGTGGATAAAATGTTTAGGTATACACCTCAGTCTTTAGATATCATCTAAAGACCTATTTAATAAAAAGTGATATTCATCGTGATTTAACTAGAAAAGAAGGACATTTTGGATATTAACAAGAAAAACGTTTTATACAATTACTTTTTGGTGAGTTTATATCAAATGTTGGAGATAGATTTCAGAAAATTGCTTTTTCCAATTTTAATTTACCAAGAATTTCATTCGTCTTTTGCAATGGGAGGAATGGTGATTATTGAATTGCTACCTCAATTCTTCTTGGGATTTGTTATGGGTTACTTATTAGATAATTTCAATAAGAAAAAATACTATTATGGTCTACATTAATACCTGCATTATTATGTAGTGTAATACCGATATTATCTAAATATTCAGTTTCTATATTTTTTTACTATGTTATTGCATTTTTGATACCTTTATTTTCGACACTTTTTCAAACAGGATTCTCAGTCATTACTCCTGCCTTATTTGAGAAGGAAGAATTGCAAAAATATAATTCTCAGTTTCAAGGTGTTCGAACTATTTCAAAATTAATTTCTCCAGCTCTAGCAGGGGTACTAATGTTAAAGTTTAATATTAATAGCATTTTTATTAATAGTGCTTCTTTTCTTGTTATTATTTCTTTCAATCCTAATTTCATATATTCCAGAGCAAGAACACAAGGAGAATGGTAATGATGATATAAAAAGAAATTTTTGTAGGTTTTAAAGAGAACTTTACAAATATTAAATTGAGGATTTCTTTTACTCTTTTACTATTGTTGTGAATATCGCTATGCTAGGTTTCAATGCAACGATTATTTTTATTTACAGGATCAATTAAAAATTATCAAATAGTCTTGTTGGGATTGTTTTACTCAATTGCTGGATTTGGAAGTTTGATAGCAGTAACCTTTCTTTTCTACTTTTTTTGAATAAGAAGGATGCCTTTATCTTGATGAATATATCAATGGCAACCATCCCACTTGTCATTATGGCGAGTGGAATAGTAGAAAATTGGATATTTTTTTGGAATTTGTTATTCCATTTTGAGTGGACTAATTACAATAGCTTCTGTCTCGATTACAACAATACAGCAACAAGAAAGTACTGAGTATAATATTGGTAAAATACTTTCTAGTTCTTTTTGTAATAGCTACCATTTTTGCTCCTTTTGGAGGGATACTGGCTGCTTATTTTAATTGGCTTTTTAAATCCGAGATTAAGTCTAGTTATTTTGGGATTACTAAGTAGTTTATTGGTTATTCTTATAAAGAGTTATGAAAAAATTAACTAAGAAAAAGAACGGCAATAATTATTAAGGAAGATTAGTAGAAAAATTATCATTATCTAAATAGAATCATATCATCTAGAAAAATTTGATACTTGACTTTTGGTATAAATCATATTAAAAATAATTCCAAATTTGTTGGTAGCTTTTTTTGGTAGCTAAACAGACAAATTTTATAATGTTTATCAAAATGAACATAAAGAGAATGTTGATTTGTCAGCATTCTTTTTTATTTCAAATGTATTCTCGGAATTAGAAAACGGGGGTTCCTTGTCATCATGAGCCAGGAACGGCAGGCTTCGGTCTTCGCCTGACCTGCGGTCAGGCTTGCCCTTGCCCTTGTCCTAGCCCATGATGACTGACAATCGCTTCAATAGCTTTTGGATAAGACTTTCGTCCATCTTCCTCAAATTGAGCGATTATTTCAAGAAGTAACTTTTTCTTGGGAAGGTTCAATGAGAATAGCGGAATCAGTACGTTCAAATGAAATCCCGTGCTCTTCCATATAAGGGATGATTTTTCGAAGAGTTTGCATCTTTAGATCGTGCTCCTCCGCAAATTCTTTGAGCGGTCTCCTGTTTGGTTCGTTTCCTATAGCCTCCTCTTCCTCTATAGGATCAATTGTCTCAACTGGTGGTTTGTATTCTTCAAATACTGAGAACTCTTCACCTTCAAACTCCATAATAGGGATTTTAGCGTATTCATCATAGAAGGAAAAGCCCTGGTCAAGTGGAATATAAGGCGAATAAAAACTCACCAGCTAGATTCCCGCTTGAAGCAATATAACCACGACCGACTACTTTCACTCCATTAATTTCATCTAACTTTTTAAACTCTTTGGTTTTATTAGCATCTCCAAACATCATGTCATAGCCTGTTGATTCCAAATGACCTACAGAAAGTCGCATCATGAAGTTGTCCCGAAGAGAAGTCTTGATATATTCTCCATCAGGCCGTTGCATGGCAAAGATTACATAGACTCCAGCTTGACGACCCTCTAGAACGATTTGAGTTAGATATTCCATGAGTTCCGACTGTTGACTATAGTCACGGTCAATCTTGGCCATGAGAGCAGCCCATTCATCTACTAGAAGAAATTTAGGTTTTAAGTTGTAATGGGTGTAATAGGTACCTGGTCTATAGTCCGGAAAAGACGTTAAGACTTCGTAGCGTTTCTTCATAAACTCTACATTTTCTCTAAAACAATTGATGATATCCTCTTTACTAGAATAAACCCGACCATGAAAGACAGGTAGTTTCTTCAAAGAAGCTAAGTCTGAGTTTTTAGGATCGCAAATATCTATATAGCCGACTTTTAATAAGGCATAGATAATGGACATGAGAGTAACTGTTTTTTTCCTCCACCAGTCCCCCACCAACAAGTAGATGGGAGTCTTTGACATAGTCCCAGTAGATATCTTTCATCAAGCGAATCTTTGAGCCTTTCACTTCAACTTGATTAATTGAAATACGACTCTCAATCCTATTGATGGCGATTTTGTATTTGATAAAGCGTTTGTCAAAGCTCTTGTCACGAAAAATCGCCATTGAACATGACTTCAAGAGTCGATCCTAGGGTTTAAAAAAATCGATCTTGAAATTTGTTTCCTTCCAAGATAAAAACTGACTTGAAGCTCATAGCGACTTTGTTTGAGGTAGACTTTTGGAAGTGTGATTTTTTCAACCATGCCTTTCTCTCGTTTGACTTTCTTGACCAGATATAAGTTGTTCTCTAATAAGAAACGAGAGAGGATGCGAAGACTATTGAGCTTTTGAAAAAAGAAGATTTTCTCGTAACAAAGCCAATTAATCCCTAAAGAGAATAACGCAGACAGAAAAATCCCAGCTCCAATGAAATAACTCTGAGGCAAAGGGTGAACCTTTAGTTGTTCAAAATGAAGATAGACATAATAAGCGAGAACCAATAAAAAAGGAAACCACCAGATAAACCATGTGATTCCCTTAATGTTTCGATGAAAAGCGTGAACTCTTTTCCCACGGTAGGTAAAGAGTTTCATGAGTAATCACCTCCTAATTATCTTTCTTGTTTTCTGTTTGTTTCACTTCCTTGGTTTCCTTGACTGGAGTGGCTCCCCCTTTCTTTTTGATTTTTGAGGCGAAGAGTTTAAAAATATCGCGATTGTTCACGTGAACATGGGCGACAACAATATCTTCTAATTCTACTTCTTCACGATATTTTTAACCCTAGTTCTTCAATTTCAAATTGAGTCATATCTGCGATTTGAAAGAATAAGGTCTCTCGTTGAACAGATGAATGAATCCCTCACGACGATACCACGAATCTCTCCGGTGTTGACCTTTTTATAGGATCCATCTTCATTGCGCTCAGAACGGTCTGTATCATAGATAAATTCTGGACCTTCAATCCCACGGAAGGTTAGTTTTTCCAAAAAAACTTGAGGGATATCTAATCCTTCTGTAATAACGTGATAGGTTTTATCTGAAATTTGTAGTTTTTCTCCATAGTTTAATCCGACTTTAGGCATATGTATTTTCTCCTTTAATTAAATTCTTTATTTTTTGAGTACCAGTTTTTCCGCAAAAACATTGCGATCAGGGGTTGACATTACGAGTGTTTAAAGAGCTATCTGCTAGAAAGATTGGATTGACAACTTCCACCAGAGCATCTTCTGGAAAAACTGTTAGGGCTAGCTGGTGTGATAACATGAAAAGGCCCCATGTTTTTCACTGTTTAGAATATGACGTTGGTATTTTCCTTTTTTACCAAATACAGACTGAGGAGCTTTCCCCAATTTTTCATAATAAGCTGGGCCGATAAATTCTGGTTTCATTTTTAGTGTTTCTGGAATCATAGGATTCTCCTTTCAAATTTTTGAGTAAAAGAAAAAGAGTTAAGCTAGTTTCTTAACTCTTGAGTAATAGTGGTTAAAAATTTTTGCGTTTATACATGCGACTATAAAGATCGATATCTCCATAAGCAAATCCTGTTTCTTTTGCCTTAGAGACGAGATGATCCATATCTACCAGGGCTTGACTATATAGTTTAGCTAGTAGACTTTCTGAGCTATCAAACATCCCATAGGTAAAGAGATAGTTTTCATAGAGTCGCTTACATTGTAATGCGAAAAAAGTTTGTCATATCATTCTCCTTTATTGTAAAAGTAAAAAGCTACTAAGTGAAAAAAGGAAAGAACTTAGTAGCTTGAGAGTAGGTCTATCATTAATGATAGACAGCAGTAAAGAAAAGTTATTTGGTTGAAGGATCCCTCCTTCACGGTGGCAACGTTTAGCAAGGTGCTTTTGCGTCAATTACCATCGCTTTCCCAGCCAATCTCTTTAGGTAGTCATCATCATACCCTTAAGATTCTCTTACGCCCTTTGGCGAAGCCAGTTCACTTTACTATTCGGAAAAGTGCGAAAGTCCGAAATGCGTGGAAGCCCACAAATACTTGTTTTATATCTTCACTTCAACCACAAACGGACTTGACTTTACCTATCAAATATATTACAATAAAGTTGCTAAGTTAATTGTGTGATTTGATAATCAGTTCTCTGGTTGTCAGACGCACTTTTTTTATTTAATTGTCAATGATCGTAATGCCAATGGTTAGGCGTTATTATTTTTTTAAAACCTATATAACCATCGGCTATATTTTAATTATATAACCGTTGGTTATATTTGTCAAGGGATTATTTGAAAAATACAAAAAAATTTTTAGAGGTTTAAAATGGAATTTTCGGAACGATTAAAAACCTTAGAAAACAAGCACATCTTACACAAGTTGATGTAGCAAGCAAACTAGGAATTTCGCAACCAGCCTATGCTTCATGGGAACGTGGAATCAAAAAGCCAACACAAGAAAATCTTGTAAAAAATAGCTCAAGCTTTAAATGTCTCAATTGATTATTTAGTTGGTAATTCAGATGAAAAATCTAAAAAGAAGAGGAATTAGGTAATGTAGAATTTCTTTTTCCGTATGAATTCAAAAGGTCTAACCGAAGAAGAAAAAGATTATCTTCAAAAAAAGAGTTGATTGAATTTATGGAAGAACGGAAGAAGGCTTTTTGGAAAATAAATTTTTAAATTACTGTTAAAATTTATAATTCTAATATTTGTCTATTTTTATATTTTACTTTTTAAATAAAAAAATAATATCAAATTTAATAGGAATGAGATATGGAAAAAAACAAAATTATTTACTACTCAACAATCATTTGTAACATTTATTAATGGTGTACTTCTAAATATATGTGATATTTCATTTGAAGAAAGAAATGCCTATGCGCATGGCTTTCTTTATAAATCAAAGACATAAATGCTAAATTATATAAAATTATGTCCATGTCTGATGCATACAGTAAAGATGGCTTTAGTCATCAAGGGATAGAAATTCAAGGCCCCGTTATTTTTCGTTTATAAATTATTTAATTCACTGAATGATTTAAATTCAACAGTACAAAGATTTTTGCGAGTTAATGCCAGATGGTGTAACGTATGTATTTATAATATATGGTTTGTGGGAAGATGAAATTAGAGAATCAGCTATACTACCAGATAATGTATTATGTTTTTGCAAATGAGACAGTTGAAAGATGGATCAACGAGTATCCACTTGATTACATTAAATCACAGGATTTGATACGTCTTTACAATAATACCAAAGTTAACAAATTTGAAATCGATGACTTTATAAACTACAATAAATATGTTGTTGATAAATTGAAAAAATGATATCGATGATGGTGACTTATCTATTATCTTAGGAGCAGGAGTATCATTTGATTATGGTGCAGTTTCATGGAATAAACTAGTAAACTCATTTGAAAAAAAGATATAAGTGAAAAGATTTCATTAAATTTTTGACAATCAGATAAAAGGAAAAAAATCGGTACAACTGATTTAATTCACGCACAGTTATATAAGGATTTATTACCCAATGATAAAGTACTATAATAGGATATATCAAAGTTTATACGGTAATTTTACTTCATCAAAAATTGAAAAAGGCTACGACACTATTTGAACTAGAAGTCTATTAAAACGCTACTTTTTCAAATAGAAATATAAAAGTTTTAACATATAACTATGATAATTTTTGAGCAATATTTAGATAAATATTTCAGTAATATTAAATATAGTGTTTTTACAGAAGAATGCTCTCTTAATAACTCTATCCCAATTTACCATATTCATGGATATTTACCATATGATAAAGAGATAAACAAAAATGATAAAGAGATAAACAAAAATTATAAAGAATCAATTAAATTGACAGAAGATGACTATAATTTCTTATATAATAGCCCGTATTCATGGCAAATTGAAACTCAATTGGAAGCTTTCAGAAAAAAATAACTGTCTTTTTGTTGGATGTAGTTTAACTGACCCAAATATTCGAAGACTGTTAAAACTTTCTATTGACTCAAAAAGACATTATGCAATAATGTCTATCGATAAAATGAATACTTTTGAACTTGTAATTGTTTCTCATCATTTTTTTCTAAACTAGGAGTAGATATTATTTGGACCAAGGATTTTAATGAATTCCCTACTGTATTGAAACAATTATAAAATATGATTTAGTTTTGTAATATATTAAGAGAAGGGACTTTTTATGACAAATCTGTATAAAAAGTAAGTAGTAAAACTAAACAAATACTTTATCAGTATATGAAGGATGAAGATGTTTCATTTATTAACTATAACTTCAACTATTTCTTTCAATATTGTATTAATGAAAATCAGATTCAAGTAATTAGTCATCACTTCTCAAATAGTAAAATTGAAGGTTTGACTATTATTGATGTATTAGGTATTAGTATTTCTTACGAAAAACTAACCCAAAAAGTTAAGCAAAAATTTTACATTATGTCATGAGTTGGGCCATCTTATTCTAGATCACGAAGGAAGTTATTTCACTGAGTCTATTGATAATCAAGGAAACATACTGGAAAGAGAAGCAAATATATTTTCAGCGGTTGTATTAATGCCAGATATCGTTTTGTTATCAAAAATTTATTATAATTGTGAAACTTTCCAAAGTATACAAGATAGTTTAGAAGTATCAAGACAAGCTCTTTACTTTCGTTTGCTAGACTTATTTAGAATTAATTATCCAGACAAAGAAAGTGTAATAAAGTCTTCTATTGACTCTTATATAAATGGTCAAAATGCCTCGCTGCTTCTTCTATTTCATAATATTAAAGAAAGCATTATTCAGGAATTTAACCAATATAAACCATCCTTACTTAAGCAAATTAAACGAAAAATTAGTAACGATGGTTTTGCAACAAGTCAAGATATTCCTGAATTGTTAAATCAAAAATGGAATCAATTAAAAAGAAAATCCGAATCTAAAAAAATATGGTTAATCTATAATAAGGGAAAATCAATAGCGTATGTTTGGGACTCTAGGAAACTGTCTGATAAAGAAGCTAAGAAAAAAAGCCGAATTAAAAGTTACTTTTAATTTAAATAAAAAGTGACGAAAAATCTCTATTATATTACTTCCATAAAAAAATATTGATATGAGTAGTAAGTCTATTGTAAAGAAATATGGTATTCTCCCATAAATAATCGAAGTTCTTGTATAGAGCTGGATAAAAATGACAGAGCAGTTGAAAACACTCACTTCATTCAACTACTCTCTGAGTTAAAAGTATGGAAAAAAGCTTTGGTAAAACATGGAGACTCAAAGATAAAAAAACAGTGTCAATTATCTGATGCCAAAAGGTAATTGCTTTTAATATATTAGATTTTTAAAAAGTATATAATTTTGTGGGGTATCTTCAATGAATGGTTTAATTATGTTTTCAATTATGTGTTTGCTTCTATTTTTCAATTGTAGAAATTTTAAGCTGGACAGGTTGGCGATACAATTCAAATCCGTATGTAAATATAATTAATAGAACTTATAATAAGTGGGCCAATGATTTTTATGATATTGGGAATAAAAAGTTAACAATTGAAGATATTCATAAAGCTGAGAAAAACCTTGCTCTTAGATTTAAAAACTGAAGGATTAACAAAAATGATATTTCCAGATTCTTAGAATGGCAAGAACAAAAATAAGAATAAATCCTTCAGAAATAAGATTTACATATGTGGGGCAATGGTATCAACTTGGATATTTTCAAGAATTGATTCAGAAGGCTTAAAAACATCTATTAATGATGTGAAGACTTTTTTTAATGAACTAATTAATATTTTTTTACTGATTTATTTAAAAGTAGATAAATCAGAGGTTATTAGTATACTTTTATTAATATTTTACTTAATTATACTAATTGTTTCTTCTATATTTCTATTCCTTTTCGATATTATTTTATTTCATTTTTACGAAATATCAAGAAATATAAAAATAATATTAGGAAATGTAGTCGAAATATTTGACAGTTTGGATATGAATACTGCGCAAGAGGATTCATCATTTAGATTTCCTAATAATTTAAATAATAGTGTTTTTATCAATTGATTAGATCTGTTAATACTCATGATAATACTAGAAATACAGTCAGCAAACCTTTTAGATTCTTTTATGAAAAATATTTGTTTCTATAGTAATTCTTGAGATAGTAGGGGCTGTTTATGCAAAAATAAACTTATATCTTTCTGGAATAGTAGATTATATAATCAACTATCTATTACTCCAGTTAATTTGAGTAAAATTATAATACTTTCTGGATTGCTTGTCTTTATTATAGAGGTTGCATTTATATATATGTTTATAACTGTAGGTTCTATTTTATATTATAAACAGCATTGTAAAATAGTACATTTTTATAGCTCTTCTGTTGCTGTCTATCCCTGTTTTAATACTAAAATTTCATTTATAAAAATTGCTCACTCATCCGATAATTTAATAATAGCTCTTTTAATATTACTATGTTGTTCGCGGTTTCATGTTATGTATATTATAAAAGAAACGAATCACCGCAAGTGACGACAAATAGTAGAACAATCTAATTAATCTATATTTTTTTAAAAAATTAAAAATAAGAGTACTTTAAGAACTCTTATTTTTCTATTTTACGAATAAAATTAGCAATCTCTTTTTACAATTTCTGTTACTAGAGCATTCCCCATAAAGAACATACGCATTTTATCAGAAACTTCAACAATGATCCATCTGCTAATTTCTTTTTAGAGGGTCCAATTATCTGAAAATCTTGAAGACGCTCTGCTTCTATCGGAGTAATTAGACGATACTTATCATTTACTTTAAGAAAATGAGTAGAACGATTTACGGTTCCTTCAGAAGTGAGCATAGTTCGTCCAGGCAAATCTAAGTCATCATATGGAGCCATTCCGCCTTCAGAATAGATATAAGTGTGTCCATCAGCAGACGTCCGTTCAATTCGTTTTGGTCCTCTTAAAAATTGGAATTTTTCCAACTTATCAGGATCTGTTAAGAAATATTTTTCTGGTACTTCAGATTCGTCTTGAAGTATCTCTCTTAGAGTAATAGGTTTTCCATCAAAATCAGGTTCAGTATCGATAGAGTAGTATTTCCCATATCTCATAACCCCTGTATTCCAAACTGTTCCAGTAAAATTATCAGAGACATCAACAATATCTTCTCCTAGTTCATAGAAGACCTGACGATTTTTAACTGGGAATTTTTTTATTGGGAATTGAGTGGCAAACAAACCTGTTTCAAAAATATACTCATCATATTTGTTTTCTTCAAATACGACACTATTTTGCTCATATTTTTCATCGATACTTTTTGCAAAATCTGTGTCGTTGCGATAAACGAAAAAGAAAACTCGACGTCGGCGTTGGCTTCTTCCATATTCAGCAGCATTAATTACTCGCCATTCTACTGAATATCCTAAATTATTGAATGCCGTAAGCATGATTGCAAAATCTCTCCCACGTTGTTTAGAAGGAGCTTTAAGAAGTCGATCCACGTTCTCGAGAATGAGGTATTTAGGTTTGATATTTTCAGTTGCCCGAATGATTTCCCAAAATAGAACACCCTTTTTTCCCTTCAATACCCTTTTCATTCTTTTTACTTCTTGCAACAGAATAATCTTGGCAAGGAAAACCCCCAACAATCATATCGGCATCCATAGATGCAAATTTTTCATCAGAGATATCTGAAATGCTGATATTTAAGTTCTCACTATCTGGGAAATGATAGTCATAAACTTCAAAAAGCATCTTGTGATTTACGTGAAGGCTCCCATTGATTAGCCCATTCAGTTTTAAAAATCTTTATCAGAGTTTTCAAGGCCGATTCGGAATCCACCAACACCGGCAAATAATTCTAATACTTTCATGTTTTCTCCTTTTTAGAGATATAGTAAACGGTCTATTTAACTATTATACTAAAAATAAAAAAATCGATCGACTTTCTGAATTAATTATGTTAAAATAGATATAAAATTTAGGGAGTTCTATTAAAATGAAGTTTAACAATAGAGAAGATGTACATAACTGGGCACTTAAAGCTCTTGGAAAAACAGTTGGGGAACTACAAGCTTTAATGCCAAATAAAAAAACGGCAAACAAATCAATCTATGGTGATGCCTGGGAGTCTTGGTTTGGAGTTGAAAAAGAATAATCTTGCCGAAGCAGATTTAAGTGCTGTTGGCATAGAGTTGAAAGCAACTCCTCTAAAAAGAGTTAGAGATGGTATTACTGCAAAAGAACGTTTGGTTCTAAACAAAATTAATTATATTACTGAGTTTGAATTAAACAATATTAATGAGAGTAACTTTTTATAAGAAAAACCAAGTCCTTGAAATCGGTTTTTATCTTTATGAAAAAGGATTAAAAAAATACAGAATTTAAATTTATCAAGGCTATGCAGTTTAAAGTTCCTGATAAAGATTAGCTAATTATAAAAAGGACTGGGAGTTAATTCACAAATATATAAAGCAAGGAAAAAAGCGAATGATCTTTCCGGAAGCTTAACAAACATACTTGAAGCTTGTACAAAAAGCTCAAAAAGCAACAGATATAACTCCTCAACATCCATCTTTAAATGTCAGTGGAGCAAAAACCAAGAGCATTTGCACTGAAAAAAATTCATACTTAAAAACTCTGGTTAAAGATTATATTTACGGGGATATGGTAGATCCAAATATTCAAGTAGATTATTTCAACAATGGTTCAGAACAAAAACAATCGAGAGTCTATCATCACTGACTATAAAGAATTAGAAAAATCAATCACTAGAGGAAATTATTCTTGCAAAAATAGATAAATATAAAAGGAAAAATCAACAACAGAGTTAGCAAATCTATTTTCAATTAATACTAATACAAATCCTAAACATTTACAATCAATAATCATAAATTCAATCTTGGGAATCAGAAACAACCCAGAAGATTCTGAAGAATTTTCTAAAGCTGGAATCCAGGTAAAAACTATTCGATTAGAAGGCAATAATGTACCTGAACAACACATGAGCCTCCCTAGTTTTTGAATTTGAGGAATTAGTATATACACCTTGGAATGAATCAGAACTATATAACCAACTAGAACAAACAAAGTTCTTATTTGTAGTTTTTAAAAATATTAATGGACAATATATTTTGAAGGGTGCGAAGTTTTTGGTATATGCCAATGCAATTGATTCAAAGCCAAGCAAAAATCAGTCTGGAGTCGCACTAAAAAAATTATTGAAGAAGGCGTCAAATTAGAAAAAAGTTCCATGGGGCAATAATTGGAGAATTGAAAATAATCTACCAAAAAGCAGCTGATACAGGGAGTATAATGCACGTCAGACCTCATACAAGTAAGAGTAGCTATGTAAAAGGTCCTAATTCTAGTCGTCTGCCAGTTAAAGCTAGATGGAAAAAAATAAACCAGAAGATTTTTCCGACGATTATATGACAAAACAAAGTTTTTTTGGATTAATCGTGACTTTATTAGTAGCAAGTTGAAGAATTCTGGGATTAAAACTGTTATCAGTAATTACAAGAATAGAAATTGCTTTATAATTCTTTTTAAATAACTGAACTGAAAGTAATAAAATTCCTCGAAGTATTTAAAACACTTCATCCCTGTCCAACCAAGGATAGGGTTTTTCGTTGTTTACAATACGTTTCAAACAATCTACGCTAGCCTGGAGATGAAATAATTCGTGATTTCTAATTTTTTTCCTCGGGAGAATTTTTGAATAATTTCACAATGACGTTTAATATGCCAAATAGCATTTTTAATATTTTTTCTTTTTAAATTTTTCATGAATCTATAATAACAAATACAGTCTATAAAAATATAAGATCCTAAATGGTGAGAAATATCAGCTAAACGGTAAGTTAATTTAACTTTTTTTAAAAAAATCACCTAATCTGTAGATAGGTGATTAATTATAATTATCTCAATCTTTGTTGGTTAATACAATTCATCCTTTGTTGGCTCTATGACTTCTGTATAAAATCTTTCTACTTGTAGAAGCAAGATATCCTTTTAGAGGTCTCGTTTGCTTTCATAAACAGTTCAACAAAAAGAATTGAGGGACAATAGATCATTCGAGTTAATATTGAATTCTCTTTGTTTTTACAAAGATTCAAGACGTCCTTTCAAATACACTAATTTCTTCAATCTTTTTGGTTATCGAAAACATTTTTTTGAAGTAGGATTTCAAGATTTTTGATAAAGTCATACAGATTTTCGTATTGTTCATCTAAGTTATTCATAGCCAGTCCTTTTTAGTCATATCCATATTTTTTTAAGTGCATTTTTGTAAGCCTCACTACCTTTTAAATAGTAATCATGTTTTGTTCCACTAATATCAACAGTAAATACTCCATCTTTTAAATGTATAGCTTTCACTTCGACTTATGATTTGCGATCCCATCAATTCAATTGTTTCATTCTCTTTTATTAATTACAAAGGTATCAGCTTCACCACTATCAATTGTACCCTTTATTTCCAGAAATCGTAAATATTCGTTCATTTCGATTTTCGTTTATCCAATAATATTCTCCATCTAAAGTTTGGTTGTTTTTTTATTGGAGCACGAAATAAGGATGAAAGCTAGGAGTGACACAAACAGCACACTAATAAGTTTTCTCATAGATATACCTCCTTTTTTTCAATATAGTACACCAAAAATACCATTACAGAATTAATACAACCAATGTCGGTTATAATAGAAAAATGTTGAAAAATGTCTATTATAACGGCAATCTTTTTCAAAAATAAAAAAATAGATGATAAAAAGCTATAACATGAGAAAAAGAAGAAGTCATGCTATTCTCAGTCTTAAAAGTTAATTTCCTTTTTGTAAAAAGAAACTAATTTCTAAACTAGAGTGTTATTGATTCAAATGTTTTTGTTATTTGACGAAGAAGTTGTTGAACTTCGTTTTCTATAATTTCTGCATCGTTAATCCATTGCTTGATGAGAGGCTGTAATATTCTTTTTGGCGCATCCTCCTTCAGCAAATCCATTTTTCGAAATATTCATGTAATAAGTCTGCATCAATGTAGTTTCTGCTATTAAATGATACTATGCCCAAAGCAATCATCTGGATAGTTTAAATCAAAATAGATTGGACTCTTATTACTCTTCAATTGTCCATAAGGAAGGAAGCTTGATAACTCATCCTTAATTTTATCAACTAGTCTATTGTTTTCTAGACTTGGTTTTAAATTCATACTATCTAGAGTTACATCAAATTTTCTAAAAATCTAAAGCTTCGTTTAAAAGCTTCAGTAAATTCTACTAGCCAAGCTACAGGTAAGCCGTATTCAAAAATCGTTCATTTGTTCCTCCTTTGATAAATAAAGTCACACTACAAGTGTTTATAAAGTAAAATACGCTATATACTAAAAATAAGCAATCAACTTCTTTCAGGAAAAAAGGCTTCTTTTTCGGAAAGTTCCAGTTTCTTTATGTAGAAGTTCATAAGCACATAAAAATTCGTTTAAGAAAAAAATAAATTAATCGAAAAATCTTATATACCTAATTCTAAAATTTCCTCATGCCAAAAAAATCAAAAAGACTCATTAATATATAATAAAACATTGAACAATTTTAGAAAATCCTTCTTTGACATATCATCTTCCCACCGTCCATGATTAATCATATTCCTATTAGGTTTATCAGAATTAAAACGAGGAGTATATGCAAAAATCATACAACCAACTTATTAACCCAATATCATAAATAGTATTGCTAATAAGTTTATCTTGTAACGTTTGATTTAGCATATTCACTGCTCCTTTCCCCACCTGAATTCCATCTTTTTATTTCGATTTAATGATTTTTGTTTCTATTTTTTTCATAAAATCTATTTATTGCACCATCAATAGCTATTGTCGCAAGGGTATATGCCGAATAATAATTTCCACTACTATATGAATCAACCATTGATTTCACTAATGGTTTTGAATACCAATCAGACTCTTCCAAGTCTACTACTTTTTCACTATTATTTATAATATCTTCTAACAGAATATACCATTTCGTTTCTAATTCTTCTAAATTATCAGATATTAAATCACTAACTGGATCTCCATTTTGAAAAACAACCCACCCTTTTACTAGCTAAAAGGATTATATTTTCTCTGATTTTTGTCATATTCTTCAGCTGAATATAAAGGTTGAAGTCCATTAATTGAATCACTAAGGCTCAATAGTATTTCAAGATATGACTTCTCAAAAGTTGCAATTGTTTTCTTAACAACTTCTGTTGTCTTTTTAAGAAATTCTGTTTGCTGTGCTTCTATTTCAGCAAATACTTTAGATGCCTCTTTAACACCACTATTCTTCATAACCTCAGCATATTTAATTATTGGTGAATTCAACATCATGCTTTCAATTGCTTTCATAGCCGATAACTGCGTAACATTTAATCCAGCATTTATTCTGGCAATATCTCCTAAAAGCCATTATTGGAATTCCTTGCCTATTTAAATCACCTACAGTTGCTTTGAAGCCATTTACACTAACAGGGATTGGATTTTTAACTTCTTTTGATTCTCTTTTCATATGCCCTCCCAATAAGGTAAAGTAACAATGAATTACATTACCTTATTGTATTTCCTTTTTAATACGCTGTATTAATTGATTAGTAATTGCTATCAACTTAAATTTATCAGTTATATCTATCATTATTATATCATTAGTTAATGGAATTTTTTTCCCTGCAAAAATACTATACCCTTTATGCTACAATAATTATAACAATGAGAAAGAGAGTTTTATTATGAAGAATCCTTGGCTAGAAACTGAGCCCCAAATTTTTGGTGATAAAAAAATAATTGTTGCTAGTGACGACTGGAAATATTTTTGAAAAAAATTATTAAGTACCTCAGAAAAAAACTTAAGGATTTAATATTAGATATCTATCCGCAACACTTTGTGGGAGACCTAAAAATGCTGAAATTATAATACTGAGCCTAAAACCCAGGTTATAATAAAAAAATACAAAGATGCTTATGAAAAGAAAGAGGGATATGAAGATATCATAAAAACAATCTAGAAATGAAAAATTCACGCTTTCACGCTCTAGATTTAGCAACTGAGGATAATCTAGGTTATTGGGGAAAAAAGATTGAAGTTTTTGGTTGACGATAATAGTAAAAGCAAGAAGAAAGACACTCTAGATTCTTTAAAAATAATAGCCCAAAATATCGCACTTGCTGAATTTTTCCCGTATCATTCTAAGTCTTACGATGACTGGTTTGACAAGATTCCAACGAAAGCAAAAATAGATACTGAAAAATATCTTCCATCTCAAAAATTTCTTTTTACTGAAATTGAGAACCGAATAAAAAAGAAAGATGTAATCATCATACTTGCTCGTTCCTTTAGGAAGTGGTACGAGGCAATTCCTGAATTAAAAGATTACGAAAAATGTTATGAAGTGACAAATCCTAACAACCCATCACTTAAGCCTGAATACATATACAAAGTAGAAAGAACCTCTGTTAAAACAGAAAATGGAAGAAATTATAAGAGAAATCAAAAAAATAGATCCTAGATATAAAAGAAGTATCTATCAATAGACAACTATTTAATTTTACTTTAAAAATATCTGGCAACTATATTTTTAAAAAAATTAAAATTTCCTTCCTTGAAAGATTATATAATCATTAAATCGAAGTGTATTTGTACCAAATTTGTACCAAATTGTATTTCAAATCACTTTCAATTCGAAAGAAAGATTTTTAATAAGAACTCCTCTATTTCAATCATCTATTGCTATTTTCTTCTACACTAAAATGAAGGATTTCTTGCAGGGGGCATCTAAATCAACTTAGGAAGCCTGATATATCAGGCTTTTGTTTGTCATTTTTGTTTTTGTACCAAAATTTGTACCAAAAAGTATATTCACAAAATAAGCAGTCTCATCCAAGACTCTCTAGTTATCTAACACCCCGTTTTTCATCGAAATAACCACCGCGAGTGGTTCTTTTTTTATCAATCATCAAACACTCCACCTGTAAGCTGGTACATGAGGGTAAATGTGTTCCAGGACTTTTTACCTTATCCATATGATCCACATCTTTAAAAGCCTCTAATGCTAGGAGTGGGACAAAACCGAAACACTGGTTATAAGACAGGGCACCATGTTTTTGACACAGCTTGTCTATATAAATCAAGTTCAAATGTAATATATTCGTTATCTAAATATTGAACGAATAAATCCATCCCCTTACAAATAATATCCAAATCTTGAATATTGTATTGGACAATTCCCACATAGGCATTCTTTTCCCAAGTAACAATATCTCCAAATGCTGTTACGAACATAGGAAAAGCGATATCTCCTCTGAAATAGCTATCTCGGAGAAGTTCAAGATAGTCATCTGGATTAATGACTTTGAGATAACCGTCTAAAAAGGTTCCCAGACCATCTTCTTGCCAAATTTGAACCAACTCAGCAGGGACTTGGTCCTTGTATTTTTCAATCACTTCTTGGGGCATGTCTGCCACTTTTATAAAGTTTTCTAGCATGTTTTCCTCCAATTTATTTTCTATTAACGTTTCACTCTGCTTCTAGTATACCACAAACCATATGTAGCAGAGTCTACTTAACAAGAAGAATAACAGTTTCATAGGCATTTAAGTATCTAAAGGAAAGATAATAAGAATAATGTTTTTGAAACACTCTACCAAACACCAGCCTCCTATTATCCCCCACTTGTGGTATGATGGTATAGTATGTTTAGGTGCCAAGCTACTTGAGTACCTCCGTGCTAAAAGGAGACGAATATGAAAATCGCATGGAATGAAATTAAATACCAACCCAAGAAGTTTATCCTGATTGAACTCCTCATTACCATCCTCATGTTTATGGTGGTGTTCTTGTCTGGTCTGACAAATGGATTGGGCCGTTCAGTATCCGCCCAAATCGATAACTATGGGGCCCTGCACTATATCCTTTCGATGGATTCAGAAGGGATCATCCCTTTTTCAACCATTACGGCGAAAGATTTAGAAGAGATCCAAAAGATAGAGGGGGTGGACTATTCTGGCTTGTCCATCCAGCGGGCAACCGTCTCAAAATCAGAGGATTCCAATACCCTAGATATCACCTACTTCGCGACCGATCATAATGAAAAAGAGATCCTCAATCCAATCATGGAAGATACAGACCTCAAGATCTCCGACTTAAAGAAAAACGAGGTCATTCTGGACCATTCTTTCAAAGAGGATGAGGGAATCCAAGTCGGTGATCAAGTGATCGATAAAACTTCTAAGCAAAAACTCAAGGTCGTGGCTTTCGCAAAAAATGCCAAATACGGCTATAGCGAGATTGGCTTTATCAGCTCGGATACCTACACAGGCATGCGGCAAAAAACAGATCCAAGCTATCAATGGCAAGCCCAAACCCTTGTGACCAAGAAGAGCATCCCTTCTAGTGATCTAGCCAGCAACTTAATGGTGGCGGATAAGAAGCAAGTGATCGATAAAATCCCTGGCTACAAGGCTCAAAACCTGACGCTACGGATGATCACGTGGGTTCTCTTACTTGCATCCTCTGCTATCCTTGGGGTCTTCTTCTATATCCTGACCTTGCAAAAGTTGAAACAGTTTGGTGTCCTAAAGGCCATTGGCATGTCCATGAGCCAGATTACCTATGTCCAACTATCCCAGCTCACCATTATCTCCCTTATCGGAGTACTGCTGGGACTTGGCTTAGCAACCATAATGGCGCCATTTTTACCCAATAGCGTCCCTTCCTTTATGACCCTGAAAGACAACCTCACCATCTCGGTTAGCTTTATCCTGACCTCTATTTTGTGTGGTGCCTTGTCCCTTGTCAAAATCAAAAAAGTAGATCCAATCGAAGTCATTGGTGGAAATGGAGAATAAGATGGCTATTATCGCATTAGAAAATATCAGAAAATCCTACGCCGATGGCAGCCAGATGCACCATGTCCTCAATCAGCTAAATTTAAGCGTCGAACCCAACGAATTTGTCGCCATCCTGGGCCCTTCAGGATCTGGTAAGTCCACGCTTTTGGCCATCGCTGGCTTGCTTTTATCAGCGGATGAGGGGCGGATTTCTATCGCTGGCCAAGACTTGACTGGTCTCAACCAAGGCCAGTGGACGCAAAAACGGCTAGAATTGCTCGGTTTCATCTTTCAAGATCACCAGCTCCTTTCCTATATGAAAATCGGTGACCAGTTAGAACTGGTGGCCAAATTGAAGGGGGAAAAGGACAAGAAAAAACGCCAAGAGGAAGTCAAGGCTTTGTTGGCAGATCTGGGCATCGAAGCTTGTTACCACCAATACCCGAATCAGATGTCCGGTGGGCAAAAACAACGGGCAGCCATCGCTCGGGCCTTTATCGGAAATCCACAGGTCATTTTAGCCGATGAACCAACCGCTAGTTTAGACCCAGATCGAGGGCAAGAAATCGCCCAGTTGATCCGGAAAGAAGTCAAATCCAAAAACAAGAGCGCCATCATGGTGACCCATGACCGCTCCATCCTGACCTATGTGGATACCATTTATGAATTAAAACACGGCCAATTGCTAAAGGTCGAAAAGCTTGATTAAATACAAACTAGCGAACAAGAGTCTCTCTTGTTCGCTAGTTTTTTATTCTTGAGGATCTTTGGGCAGTTCCATACGGAAGCGTAAAGCCCATAGCCGTTTTATCAAATTGGTAGGCCAGTTCTTCATGGTCTAGCAAGTGTTGGACCACGAAGAGCCCAAATGCCTTCCTTCTTCTGGCGGCTAGCGGTCATTGGCATCTCAGCGGTCTCTACCATTTCCTGGCTGGTATTTTCAACCGCCAAGCGCGTCCCTTCTTCGAGACGGAGCTGGATCTCTCCACCAACATCCGAATGCTTGACGGCATTACTAATGACATTTGAGAGGACCAATTTCAGAATGGCTGGGTCCATATAAACTGCTTTGTCAGGGATTTGATTGTCAATCATAAGCGCGCGGGATTGTGCCAAGACCTTGTACTGGTCGGATCTGCTCTAAGACCTGGTCAGCTGGATCACTCCTTGTCTCCGGCCAGTTCTTGGACAGAGGACGGGGATAGAATTTCCAGGACGATCTGGTTCATCTCATCGACGATATCGAGGGAGACCGCCAGATAGCGGTCCCGATCCTTTATCGGCCGATCTTATCCCGCATATTTTCTAGGATAATCTTCAAGCTGGCCAGAGAGTCTTGAGCTCATGCGAAGCCCCTCTTGAAATTCGACCTTCATCTGCTCCAACTTCAGATTTTTCCTGTTTCTCTTTGCTCTAGATTGTCGATTACCTCTAGGGAGATGGTGATGAGGGTCGTTGATTTGTTGCTTGAGGACGCCGATCTCATCCTGCGAATGAATGGGAAGACTAGCTGTCCGATCAAGCGCTTCATCCGCTTGGTCATCTGCTCGATCTCAGGGATCGGAGCGGAAATCATGCGGGCATAGAGATAGGAGGCAATTAGCGACAGAACAAAGGAAGCAAGGAGACTATAGGGAAGAAAGCCCAGACTGATGTCCCGCGCTTCCTTTTGCGAATCGATAGTCGCTAAAATTGCAAGGTCAAGTCTTTCCCTTCCTTGGTCTGAATCTTTCGCTCTTCAATGACCAGGGGAATTGTTCTGGCTGTCAGGGGTTCAGGAGCAGGGTCATCCTTGACCTCTAGGGGCATTTTGTTTTTTGCTTGCCCTTGATCGAGACCTTGATATCATTGGTCTTGGAATAAAGGTCGATGACCGACTCAATGGTCCCTTCTTCCTGACCCTGGAAACTCTTAGCCAGGGGCTTGCGATTTCTTCAAAATCGTCTGGCGCTGGGACTCAATATGGGTCGATGGAAAAAAATAAAAGTAAACCGAAGCATGGAGAAGGATGACTAAGCTACTAAAAAAAGGGCAAAGGTGATCAGAAAGATTTTTGCAAAGATACTCCCGTTTGGTCATGGTCTCTCCAATTTATAGCCGACATTGCGTACCGTAACGATACAATCCAGCTCCAGTTTTTTTCGTAGTTCCTTGATATAGACATCGATCACCCGGTCAAAAGGAATCTCCTCCGTCTCCTTCCAGACGGCATCGAGGATCTGAGAGCGGGTCCGGGCCTTGCCCTCATGCTGGAGCAAGTATTCCAAGATTTCCAACTCCTTGGCATTCATGGAAATAGCTTGCCCAGCTAGGCTGGCTGTGTAGCTCTCAAAATCCACCCGTGCCTCTCCATAGGTGAAGACCCGGGAAGGTTGAAGCTTTTTAAAAAATAGCTTCGATTCGGACCTTCAAGAGGGACAAGGAAAGGGTTTTTCCAGATAGCCATCTGCCAACTCTCCAAGGCTGTCAACTTATAGTCCTCGTCATGGAAGGCCGTCAGCATGAGGACAGGGACTGAGCTGGTCTTGCGGATGGTCTTGAGGACTTCCAAGCCATTGAGGATAGGAAGCTGGATGTCCAGCAAGACTAGATCTGGCGTCTCCCTGTGAAAGAGGTCCAGGGCCTTCTGCCCATCGCCTGCTTCAAAGACCTCATAGCCACATTCCATGAGATAGTCGCTCATCCCTTCTCGAATCAGGACTTCATCTTCTACGATTAGTATCTTCATACACTTTCCTTTTTATCTAAAAACTTCTACCTCCTATTATACCCTATTTCTATTTTTGGGAAACAATCTCTTATTCGACATCACCAAGAGTTCCTTTGGTTTCTTATGCAAGAGCCATTGAGAAGAAAGGATGGATACAAGAATCAAGAGAAGCCCACCGACCAAAACAATCACGAGCAATTGGCTCGGTTGGATATCCATATGGATATCTGTCAGGGTCTTACTGAGCTTTCCGCCTCAGCTCCTCCACCAAGGTTGGTGCAGAGGATTCTTGAGCCATTTGTTTGGCAATGCCACTGGTTACGTTTTTGAGCACTGTATCTCCTACTGCTTTGGCAGAAGACCTGCGACTCCATAGGGAGGGAGGAAGGCTGGAATGAAAATCATGACCAATTCTGCCACGGGTGTCCTGCAATCTGTACCTTAGAAAGCCCTAGAGCCAGCAAGATACCCACTTCTCTGCGACGGGCATTGAGCCACAAGACAAGGAGAAGGGTGAGAAGCAAGCTAGCAAAGATGAGGCTACCGATAAACAAGTAGTTCGCCACTTGGAACATCTTTGCTGATGGATTTTGCAAGGCTGGGTAGTTGGAAGAGCTCTTAACCAAGTCAAAAGTAATTCCATGGGATATCCAAGGCTTTGATTTTTCGATCAATTTATCGAGATCTGATCCTTTTTGCAAGAAGGTCGCATCCTCATAAGTAGCTGTTTTGAACGGTATTGCCATAGAGTTTTGGCGGCTGTCCAAGTCGAGATCAGCGTATCTTCACTAATTCTTGGGCGTAAGTTAGAGAGCTTGGTTTTTCCCTGAGAACAGACCCTTGATGGTCACTTCGACAGTTTCATTAGCCCTTTTTTCATTGTCGGCATCGTATAGGTTGGACTTGAGGCACTCCCTTATCGCCTACCTTGAGGCCATTCTTTTTCGCTCAAATCTTCGTGCATGAGGGATTTGGTTTTTGTCCTATCAGTCAGGTGCTCCCCTTGGACCAGTTTGTAGGCCCTCAGAGACAAACTTATCTTCTTTTGAAAGTCATTGACCCTGTCACCATCAAAGGTATTCTTGAAGTGTTTAGCCCGCTCTGGAGATTGGTTTTGTAAGGTTTCTTCAGTCTCAATGATTTCGTGGTCTAGGATATCTGCGATGGCATTGATCCGCTTGATGGAGAGTGATCCCTCTACCTGGCTGATTTTTCGATATCTTCTCCTCTGAGATTCCCAGCTCCCCGAGGGGTTCCCGGATTGGTCCGGCGGTTGATCTGCATGGAGAAAGCTGTGGTGATGGATCCCAGGCTTTCCGATGAAGCTTGTTGGGTCGCTCCCTTCATAGAGAGTCCGATCAAGCTCAAGGTCCCCATGAGGAGAATGATGGCAAAGAGCAAGAGAGACTTGGGCCATTTACGTGTGATATAAGCAAAAGCATTGCGCAACATAGCATTCCCTCCTTACTTGCTCTTCTCAACGAGGCTACGTCGACTCAATTCCAAGACCACATCGGAGGCCTCTGCCACTTCCTTACTGTGGGTGACGACGATGACACATTTTTGGCGTTCCTTGGCCAACTTCTTCAAAATAGCAATGATATCACCGGCTGTCTGTTCGTCTAGGTTTCCTGTCGGCTCATCTGCCAAGATGACAGGTGCTTCTGAGACGAGTGCACGCGCAATGGCCACCCGTTGCTGTTGCCCTCCAGATAGTTGGAGGACATTGCGTTTGATTTGCGTTTCGTCCAATCCCAATTCCAAGAGAATCTCTTTCCCAGCTTGTTTGTTGACTAGGCGGACATTTTCAAGTGGTGTCAAATAATCGATCAGATTGTAATTCTGAAAGACCAGGGAGACATGGTGCTTGCGATGGTAGCTAGACCCTTTGGTCTGGATGTCCTCCCCATCAAAGAGAACCTGACCCTTCTTGGGATTGTCCAGACCAGCCAAGAGAGATAGGAGGGTTGATTTCCCAGTTCCCGACTGACCGATAATACTGTAAAATGTCCCATTTTTCGAACTGATAGTTCACATTTGAGAGATATCTTCACTATAGCTTTGGTAACTATAGGCTACATTCTTGAGTTCTAACATATGTGTCATTTCTCCTTAACTCATTTTGTTAATATTTCTTTTTGGGGTCTTGCGCCCAGATCATGCTGGTAGTTACACTGAGCGACAGAAGGATCAAGCACAAGAGGCTAGCATAAGCGATTCCTAAGGAAAGGCCTTGAGGGATTTGGTTGAGCAAGTCTAGGGTCTGCTGTTGACCGGTCTGTCCGACAAACTGTTCTAAGAAACGATGGCTGACCATCCGCCCGATGAGAAAGGCTGGGATCACCGCTAGTAAGGATACCAGCACCACCTCAGAGAAACTGTCCAAAAGATCCGGCCCTTGCTCTTTCCCAATGGATAAGAGCACCCCGATTTCATGGATCCGCTCCCGTGTCCAGAGACTGAGTAAGAGCGATAGGGCACCGGCTCCCGTCACTAGGAGGACGATCATCATGATCCGTACCAGGCCTTCTAGGGTCTGAGAGGATTCCTTCATCTGGTCAAAGGCCTTGCGATCTTCGACCACGCGTAGAGACTGCCAATCCAGATCCAAGCTTTTGACTTGCTTCAAGAGGGCATCGATTTTCTCAGGATCTTTGACGCCAAAGGTGACCTGGGTCACTTCTTGCTGACTGAGACCAAGAAGCTTGGTCGCATCCTCATAAGGGAGGTAGACTTGATTTTCACTCAGATCAGAGGTCATCCCTGTGAATTTTTCCTGTTTCTTACCAGAAAAGATCCCAACGATTTTAAAGGTTTGCTCTTTGGCAGGAGTCTCTCCCATCTGAAAGCTGGATAAGGTCAAGGAATCTCCGACCTTTAGCTTGTTCTTCTTAGCCAACTCTTGGTGGATCAAGATCTGCCCGCGAGCCTTGTCGGATAAGTGCTTGCCTTGCACCAGTTGGAAACTACCACTGCGGAAATCCAGGTGCTGGTCTGTCTTCTGGGTGAAGACAGCGCCTAGCGCTTGCATGGCTTCCGCCCCCAAATCGTCTCGCTCCACCGACTGCTGTCCCGTCACCGCTTCTTTATCAAGAATGCGAACAGGGACTTTCATATCAGGGGACCATGGATCCTACCCCAGCTAGTTCTTTTGCACTTTTTAGCTTCCTTCAGAGCAAAGGGGCATTCCCTGTTTACTGGTCAGAGCAAAAACTGGTCCCAGCCGACTGCTTGATATGGTCCTCCAGTCTTCCTCCTACTTGCATCAGTGAAAAAAACAAATACAAGCAAGAGAGGATCAAGAGGAGAATCAGAAAGAGACCAGATTCCTCGTTCTTTTTCGAGAAATATAAGCGATTGCCTGTTGCAGAGAAACATCTCCTACCTCCATCTAAAGAAAGACTCCCAGTTTATTGATAGAAACTGGACTCACTTTCATCATTTGTTATAGTTATTATAGAAAAAGAAATGTGAAATGTTTGTGAAATAAAAAACTCCCCAGAAAATTCTGGAGGAGCTAATTAGCAGGACAGGCAAAAAAATATTTTTAATATGAAAAAAAGGTCGATAAAAGTTTTAGGAACTCTGAGAGACCCGCTTGTTCGATCAAGTTTTATTGTCTTAAAAGGCAAATATGTGGGAAGTAATCCTGTCCTTGCCCCCGATGTGAATCTTTTATCTACTTCTATTAGTTTACACTAAAATATGTTACAAGACAAAAGATTTTGTATTGCATTTTAATAGCAAAGAGGAAGCAGAAGAATTACCAAGAGTAAAAATAAACATAGTGTGAATGAGCTGTCTTTTTAAAACTTCCGATTGATATCAGATTAAAAAAATAAAAGAAAAAAAGGCACAACTCATTTCGCTCGACAATAATATATCTATGTTGTTTTATCATTCCAATGTTTTTGAAACACAAAAAGAAAATAAAGTAAAACAGAAACCTTTTTAAGATTGTGAAATTTTATGAAACCCATTAAAAATAAAGATGAAAAGAACACCTTTTCCTCCCTTTGAGTTTGTAAGATGATTAGAGGCAAAGCCTTAATCAAGCACACAGGTTACGACGTGAAAAGGGAGCGAGATAGAACGAATATTTTAATCATTCGTTCGTTGTCTCGCCCCCTCAAGGCTGATTAGGACTCTTCCAAGCTTGGAAAAGCGAAGGGAAGATTTAGGTAACTTGCTTCGCAAGTCCTATCCGCTACCTCAAAGCAGTGCTTTGAGCAATCAGCTACTGCGTCAGACAGTTCATCCAATGATTGATTGAGATTGGAGACTTGCTAACCTCTTTGAGCTAGTAAGACGTTTAGCCAAGCCGCCTAATAGCGGTTGGCGTCAAATGATTAGAGGCGAAGCCTCAATCAAACACACAGGTTACTAAGAAAACAAAGAAGGCCGATAATGCCTTCTTTGTTTTCTTAATAATATGATAGGCGAGGCACAATGGTGCTTGCCATAAACTACAAAAGCCACCTAATAAATTGACCACGGGGTTACGACGTGAAAAGGGAGGAACGATACTTTCCTCCCTTTGAGCTAGTAAGACGTTTAGCCAAGCCACCTGATAGTGGTTGGCGTCAAATGATTAGAGGCAAAGCCTCAATCAAACACACAGGTTACGACAGAAAATAAAGAAGGCCGATAATGCCTTCTTTGTTTTCTTAGTAAGATGATTAGGTAGGCCGCAACATAGCGACTACCGTCCAATGATTCGGTGCTTTAGCACCAATCATTGGTATCAGATTACATCATCCCACCCATCATACCTGGATCCATAGCCGGTGCTGCTGGAGCTGGTTCTGGTTTGTTGGCTACCACTGCTTCGGTCGTCAAGATAAGGCTCGCTACGGAAGCCGCATTTTGAAGGGCTGAACGGCTCACCTTCACTGGGTCGATAATTCACTGCTTCAATCATGTTGTCCCATTCACCTGTTGCGACATTAAACCCTGTTTCCAAGCTCAGCATTTTTGAGCGATCAATAACAATCGAACCTTCGTAACCCGCATTGTGAGCGATTTGGCGTACAGGTTCTTCCAAAGGCACGAAGCACGATATTGCGTCCTGTTGCTTCATCCCTTCAATTCAAGGGATGCAACTGCAGAAATAACATTGGCAAGGGCCGTACCACCACCGGCAACAATTCCTTCTTCAACCGCTGCGCGTGTCGCATTGAGGGCGTCTTCGATACGGAGTTTCATTTCTTTCAATTCTGTTTCGGTTGCCGCTCCGACCTTGATGACTGCACCACCAGACAATTTTGCCAAGCGTTCTTGGAGTTTTTCACGGTCAAATTCTGAAGTGGTGGTTTCAATTTGTGATTTAATCACCCGCTACACGGTTGGCAATGGCTTCAGGATTTCCTGCACCTTCTACAATGACTGTGCTATCTTTGTCACTGTCACTTTGCCCTTTGACCGAGCGCCTCGATGGTCGCATCTTTCAACTCAAGACCGGATCTTCTGTAATAACAGTTCCACCTGTCAAAATAGCGATGTCTTCTAACATGGCTTTACGGCGATCCCCAAATCCAGGAGCCTTAACAGCTACGACATTGAAAGTTCCACGAATCTTGTTCAAGACAAGAGTTGGGAGGGCTTCTCCATCCACATCATCCGCAATAATCAAGAGCGGACGGTTGCTGAGCAGGATATTTTCAAGCAATGGAAGGATTTCCTGGATATTTGACACCTTCTTATCGGTGATCAAGATATAAGGATTTTCAAGGTCTGCCACCATTTTTTCATTATCAGTGACCATGTATTGAGAGAGGTAACCACGATCAAACTGCATCCCTTCCACGACTTCCAACTCTGTTTCCATTCCACGAGATTCTTCAATCGTGATCACCCCGTCATTGCCCACTTTTTCCATGGCTACGAGATGTACTCACCGACTTTTTCAGAGCGAGGAAAAACAGTATCAACCTGGGCGATGAGCTTCTTTATTAGCAACTGGAATGGCGTTATTTTTCAAGGCTTCAACAGCAGTCGCAACCGCTGCTTCAATCCCACGGCGGATACCGATTGGGTTCGCACCTGCCGTAACGTTCTTGATCCCTTCACGGACGATAGCTTGGGTCAAGACAGTCGCAGTCGTTGTCCCATCACCAGCGATATCATTGGTTTTTAGACGCCACTTCTGATACCAATTTGGCACCCATATTTTTCGAAATGGTCTTCCAATTCGATTTCTTTTTGCGATGGTTACCCCATCATTAGTAATCAGTGGTGACTCAAAATGATTTTTCAAGAACCACATTCGGCCTTTAGGTCCCAAGGTCACCTTAACGGTATCTGCTAAGATATCCACCCCACGAACCATGGTTTGCTGAGCATCTGATGAAAATTTAATTTCTTTTGACATGAATCTTTCTCCTTTCTGATTCTTTAGGCTTCAACAATGGCGAGAATACTCGCAGTCCCAACAATCGTGTACTTCTCATCGCCGTCTTTCACTTCAACGCCTGCATGATTTTCCACCAAGACCGTATCACCGACTTTGACACTTGGTGCTACCAACTCACCACTGAGGGTCCGAACTCCCTCGCCTACAGCGATGACTTCTGCTGTTTTGGTTTCAGCTTGACTTGCTTTTGCGATGACAAAGCCACCGACTGTTTGTTCTTTTTCTTCTACTCTCAAGACCACGCGGTCTCCTAATGGTTTTAACATATCGTTCCTCCATTCCTGTATTTTAGCACTCTTTGACATCGAGTGCTAACATATTTCTATTGTATCACTTGGTCAAAAATAGTCAAGAAAAAAACACCTCAATCTCTTCGAAGTGCTTTCGATTTCTAGCCAACCAAATTTAGTTTTTGTTGGTAAGCTTGGATGACTTTTTGTAAGTTGGCTCGACCACGATACATCCCATAGCCCACTAGCAACATCCCTACTAGCCCAAATAGAGCAATCAAGCTACCTAAGATCAAAAAAATAGTAGAAGTTTTGTGAAAGAAATAAATCAACAGTCCACCAATACTAGCCATGAGGAAAGAGCACACTAAACCAGCGACCCAAGTTTTCCAACATATGGCGTTGGTAGCGAATTTCCGTCTCATACCCCTTTATTAATTCTTGTCTGGTGTGCATAAATGCCTCCTTCAATAAGAATTGAGAATGAAGTATTCGTAAAGGAGGTCACGTACTTCATTCTCAATGCTCCGGTTGCAATAAACTGTTTCTAGTTTTCTCTTAGTATTTGAGACCTGGATCAAAGATTCCAGAGCTACCCCAGCCAAGGCGATGATGACCAAAAGAAGCATGACCTTGTTTGGTGAAACTTTCTTCTTCGCCATTAGCCACCAGCAAAGAGTGATAAAGGTAGCAGTTAAGAGACCTGGATAAACACCATCAATCTTTTCTTGGATTTTAAGGAAGGCTTCTCCGTCAGCATTTTTGAATTCGAGGGCTGTTGTAACAGAGACCCAAGTCGCTGCTACAGCACCGATGACCATACCACCGACTACACTGATCGCTTTGCGAAGGGCTTGTCCTTTTGGTCCTACAAAGGAATTCTGGCCTTGTCCCTAAGTGATAACCTTTGAAGAAGGCGAAACGCATTCCCAAGTATACCAAAGGTTCAAACGACGATGTAGAAGAGCTCCTGCAATGTTTCCGTCTTTAGAAAAGACCAAGGAGCTATCCCGAGAAGTACAGGGATTAAGGTCCCAACAACCAGGAGTCACCAATCCCGGCGATTGGTCCCATCAGACCAGCACGCATCCCGTTGATGGTTTCGCCATCTACTGCTTCTCCATTGGCACGCGCTTCTTCCAAACCAGCTGTAATCCCTACAACCAGTGATCCCAGTTGTGGTTCGGTATTAAAGAAGGCAGTATAGGTTTGCATAGCTTCTTTTTGTTCTTCTTTGGAATCATACATTTCTTCTACGATTGGAAGCATGAAAGTCAAATACCCAAAAGGTTTGCATGTGTTCTTGAGAGAAACAGGTCAAGTGACCATAATACCAATGATGGAATGCTTTGGTTAGCGTTTTCTTTGAAATTTTCTTTTTATCAGCCATCTTAGATATCCTCCTCATCATCGTCAAAGTCATTTTGCTCCAGCGAGACGACTTTCATTGTTTTTAATCACTTCAAGTTCATAGTAGATTACCGCAAGATCAATGAAACCACCGCACTCGCTACAAGTTCAAACCAAGAGATTTTGCCAAAGGTGAATCCAACAAAAGAATGGAATGAAGTCTCTCACTTCTGTAACGATTTGCTTCAAGAGGATGGCAATACCGACACATGGAAGAAAGAGCACCGACTGTGAAAGGGCTTTCATCCAGTAACCATCCATTGGAAGGTATTGTTTCATCAAATCCACCATGTTTTTCACCGTATTTGGTGATAATCATCGTTGGAAGGAAAGAAAGAGAAGTGAGAAATCCATGGGTAAACCCAGTCAACTGCGTAGAGTTTTTTTGAAGTTTCCTTCTTCAACGGCTTTCCAACCGATGTGTTGCCAAAGCAAGTTCATGGTTGCAGTACCGTAGAAAAGAACGGTACCGATGGTCCCAACAGTGCACCGATAGAAAGTCTGCTTGCTACAATTCTTTGCCTCACCCGTGATATTGTTGGCATGAACAAATAAGATGAAAGAGAATTCCGATATAAGAGATAGCCCGCACATCGGCAGATACGGTACCACCAGGTGTTACCAAAGGCGATATAAACGACTTGAAGACAGCCCCGACCATGATACCGGTTGTCACATCTCCAAGGATCAACCCTGAAATCAACCCTCCGACTAGAGGACGTCCAAGAGTATAGTTCCCGATACTGGTACCACCCATACCAGGCATTGAAGACAAACTGGCGAAAATACCAAGCAAGATTGCTTGAATCCATGAAACTGTCATAACAAACGCTCCTTTTGTTTGTAAGTATAGTTTAGTGACGAAAAGCTGGGATGCTCTCCCCCTAGAATCCAATTTTGATTTAAAAATCATCCCAATAACCGATGGAAACATCTGGCGGCAACTGGAATTTTCACCTTGTAGCCAGCGGCCTGAATAGCTTCAATGGCTTCTGCTTCTTCCTGGGTGATGGATTGGTTGTTCCCCAATTTCACAGCACCTGGACGGTCATTTGCAGGACCAACAATGATTTCTTTAACATCCCCTGGGACAAACCCTTGGTCGACCAAAATTTCTTTCATATCGATGGGGTTCTTGGTAATCAAGAAATAGCGAGTTTCTGATTCCGTTACTTTTGCAGATTTTTTTCTTTGAAAAGCTTCCTTGGTCCAAACAAAGGGTTTTTCTTATCTGAAGCCCCTTTATAGGCTTGGATCAAGACCTTGTTGGAAGCTGCTTTGCGTCGTTGACGGCAATCAAGCCATCACAAAGAGCTTTTCTTTAGCCCATCGAGTTACTGTTTGACCGTGGATCATACGGTCGTCAATCCATACAAATGATACTACCATTTTCTAACCTCCCTTAGTTAAATATCATCTTCTTCATCATCGTCACCCTCTACCGGGGCAAGGGTAAATTCTTGCAAGGCTGTGGAAGCTTCGGATAAAATCACCTGGGCTAAATCAGCCCCCTCCATCATGTCCTTCATCACAACTGCTGTCAGCGCCATGGTCAAGTTCATTCCACCTAAGATCAAGGCTGTACTCAGCTTTCCTTGCTCCTCTAGCACTGTCAGCTGCCGTTGTCAAGGACTGCCACCTACAATGTCTGCTAGAACTAAGACAGAGTCCTCATTTGTTAAATGGGAAATCGCCTGACGAAAATCATGAGCAAAATCATCTACCGATTTGCCTTCTTTCAGTCCGACCGCAATCACCTGATCTATCTTATCCCCAGCAAACATTGCCAGCGAACTTTTCAGACCTTCTGCCAGTCCACCATGACTGACCAATACCAGATACTTCATCCTTTCTCCTCCTTTATGATGACCTTATTGTATTGTTTTTGAAAGCGTTTTACTATTGTCATTTGTCACAAAGAAAAGTTGACATCTGTCAATAAAAAAATGACATCTGTCACTTGACAGATGCCTAGTTGCTCTTAACGAAACTTCTCCCGAAGCATTTCCTCAATAATCTTTTGAATTTGAGGCAATTGATTATCAATATCCTTTGCTTTTAGAGCATTATGAATCAAATAATCCAATCGATCCCAGATATCATCGGGTAGGTTGCCAGGAGTACTTAGGACAGCCTTTTTCATAATCTGGTCCAGGGTCCGATTCGTCAAGGAATCAACCCCGAAATCATCCGCTTTAAGAAGGTCCCGACTTTCCGAACTATTGACCACCGAAGGGAGGACAGAGGTCCCCTGCGACTGCCGGAAGAGTTCCTGCTGGACCTGCTGGTCCTGGGTCAAAAATTCCATGAATTCCTTGGCCTCCTTGCTAGCACTGGCCCGAGAAGACAGAGCAAACAAGGACGTATCCACTAAGGTTGACGGAGTTGATCCAGAAGCCCCGGGCATAGGGATACAGGTCCAAGTGAAATTTGAATATTTGGCAACATGATAGGGATAAGGTTTATAAGTTCGGTACTGGGCCAAGGTCATCGGATAAAAAGCGACCTTGCCTTCATCAAAATCCTTAGAAGTAACATTGAAATTCCCATGAAGGGCTTCGAGTTTTTCGACAAAATAGAGCGAGCGCTTCATTTCTTTACTCGTTAGATTAATGCTATCCTGACGGAAAAAGCTGGCCACCATGAGCACAAGGCCTCCCTCAGGTATAATCTGTACTTCCAAACTGATCTAGCTCACCATCTCCATCTGTATCCCGCGTCACTTTTTGACAAATCGTATAAAATTCCTCCAAGGTCCACCCCTCTTTCGGAATAGCAATCCCTTCCTTTTCCAATAAATCCTTATTGACACACATCAAAACAGGATTGCTCTCAAATGGGAGGGCATACTGACGGTTCTTGTATTTGCCTGCTTCTAAGGGCAACTGGATAAAAAAATGAGAAGGATCGACCTGTTTGTCCATCAAGAGTCAAATCTTCTACCGCCCACACTGACTAACACCGGGAGCTCAGTACTGGATACCATATAGAATCTGGCTCCTGTCCATGGAGGATCTGATTGGCTAACCAACTCGCATACTGATTCTTCGGAATCCCACTTTCGTAGACAATCTTTACCCCTGGATGCGTTTTTTCGAAACGAGCAATCGCTTGATCCAAGACTTTTTCTTCCGTTTGGGTGGGCACATCCAGCTAGAATCCAGCGTAAACCCCCAAGCGGACAAGCTTAGGCTGACGCCACCACCAAATCCCTCCAGCAACTAGAAAAAGCAAAAGCAAGCCTAGAAACAATCTGGAGCCTCGAATCTTACGTTTTTTCTTCATCGGCTATCACTTTCTGTTCCAAAATCCTTAGTGGTCACACCTTTTTGAACAGACCAAATAACTAACTGGGTCCGATCCGCAGAGTTCAACTTAGACAAAAATGGTTGACAGGTAATTCCGAATCGTTCCTCTGACAGGAACAATTTGGGTCGCGATTTCATATTAGACTCCCCAAAACCAACCTGCTGGATGATCCGCCATTCGGTCAGGGATAAGTCGCTCACATATTCTTCAGAAACAGAGATTGTGTAATTGCTTTGAGCCATCTGAGGAAAAATCTGAAAAACCTTACTAGCAATATTCGGGTTAATCATGGCTCCCCATGATGAGACAATTTGAATGGCTTGGTAGAGCTCCTCAGTTGAAGCCCCTTTGAGCAAATACCCTGAGCTCCATATTTCAAAAGCACGAAAGATGAAATCATCATCGTCAAGGTGGTTAGAATGATGATTTTAACCTCAGGAAAGCGTTCCTTGACTTCTTTTGTCGCCATCACGCCATCCATCTTGGGCATACGAATATCCATCAATACAACATCTGGTCGATCTTGGGGATTCGCTCTAGCACTTCATGACCATCTGCCACTGCAGAAGTCACCTGAATATCTTGATGGGCAGACAAAAATAATTTGGAGCGACTCGCGAATCAGTGCTGATCATCCCGCAATCATTACTTTGATCATAAAAAGATTTCCTCCTTTTTCTTTGGGCAATTCAATTCGTGTATAAAATCCATTTCGATTGGCAAATTCGATCCTTCCTCCCAAGATGAAAACCCGCTCTCGCATTTTGTTTTCAAGCCGTAGCCAACCTGCAGGTGGTCAAAACCGACCCCATTATCTTGGAGAATCATGATATAGGCATCTTCCACCAAAAGGAAATCTGCATATGGCTGGCATGACCGTGGCGGACAGAATTGGTCATGGATTCCTGAATCACGCGAAAGACGGTATCCTCCACCATGACATCAGATCAACCTCATCCCAGTCATAGGGTGAGATCGACTTGCAGGGTGGGAGATGAGCGGTATTCGTGAACCAATTTCAAAACCGCATCCCTCAGGTATGATCCTCTAGGGCACCTGGCCGAAGCTTGTTCAAAGAGCCCCGGACGTCCTTGATTCCATCCCGTACCACCGTAGAGACCGATTGCAGCTGGGTCTTGGCACGACCAGGGTCAATATCAATCAGAACCCCAACCGCATCAATCCCAGCAGAGATGCCGGTTAAGGCATAGCCTAGAGTATCATGAATTTCCCGTGCTATCCGCTTACGCTCCCGGTCCTCCGCAATCTTTTCCGAAAGGGCCATGTAGCTATTTAATTCCGTATTGACCTGCGATACCATTGCTAACTCTTTTTCGATCCGATGGTGCTCTGCTACTACCGATAAAATGTAAAAGAGAAGAGAAATAATAAAGACAACCATATTTAAGGAAGCTAGCGCATTTTTAGCAAATAGAATAAGCATCCGAATCGATGAAGGATAAAAGGCGATATAGGTATCTAGCGACGGCAACTGTACAACGAGAGAGAGAATGTCATAATTGGTCACAAGGAGGACTATAAAAACTCAGAAGGATAAAGGCAAACCAGTAACGCCTATCCTTGGAACTGCTAAACTCTTTGGAGCCATAAAAGATATCGGCAAACACCAAGAGGATGATCCCATTGTAGGAGAAGCTGAGGGACATCATGACACCTAACATCAGCAGTATTTCTAGAATATTCCACTTGTCAAAAACTGACCACTCCTGTGTCCCTTGGTGCATCCGATAGAAGGTAATGAGAAGAATCCCTCCAAAGAGAAGGATGGAGATCCAAAAATTCTGAGCTGGTGAACTCGGTATTTCTCTTAATTGCTCCAATAATTGATAACCTTGCCCCTTGGCAATGATGTAATTGGTCGCATGTAGGTAGAGCGAACTGCTAAATAAAATGGCGATAAATTAATAATTTTTCAATAAAATTAAACTATAACGAATGCCACGAAGCTTGGTCATTACTGCCACCCGTTGACATCGTATCGGTCAACATTATCCTTATCAATCATCTCAACTGGAATCTTATATTGCTCCTTGTAGGATTTACCTGTCCTCATGCACTCAATCACTTGCATCACCTGTCTCCCCCATTTTAAGAGGAGATTGGGCAACCGTCCTTCGATATCATCCGTCGTTGAAAGCAATACCTTCATATCTGGAGAGCCATCGATTCCATAGATAGAAATCGGCATGGCTAGTTGGTTTTCCTTGATTGCTAAAGGGCTCCGATGGTAGCTCGATCATTTAAAGGCTACGACGGTATCAAATACCAGACCATCCTGAATGACCTGGGAAACAGCTGGCAAGGCCAATTCTGTTTGACCACGAGTCTCTTCTCTCCCAACAACCTGATAGGCAGGCTCCGACTGAATCGTATCTAAGAACCCTTGAATACGTTGCTCAGCCGATACTGTCCCCTTATGCTCTAAGAGTAGGATTTTCGCCTCATTTTTCTGCTTCATCAGGCGCTGGGCGACCAAGACCCCTGCCTGGTAATTATCCGACACCACACTGGCATCCACCGTGAAATGGCTGAGCTGACTATCCACTGCAATGATTTTAATTCCTGCCTGTTTGGCTCTCTTCAGGGAAAGCAATGATTTTTAGGGCTATCTCCTTTTTACTGGGTTAATCACAATCACATTGACCTTTTGTTGACAAAAATAATCAATCTGTTGACTTTGTTTTTCTTCGTCTAACTCTGGATTACGAACTAGAAGCAAGTCCCCTTTTTCGTCAGCCACTCGTTCAATCTCTGCATTCAGTGTTTGATAGAATTCATTGTTCATGGTCATATAGGTCACACCGACCCGCATCTGCCCTTTTATCGGTCTTATTTGGCTAGCATTTACATAGATTACAACCACCACAAACACCAGACTGCAAATGATTGTATAAACCATGGTTCGATACCGTTTCTTTTGAACAATTTCCTCTTCTAATTCCATCTCTTCTCCTCTTAGAAACGAATTATTTTGCTACATCAAACATTTTCGTTCGCATTTAATACCTTTTATTATAGCATTTTTTACCAAGAGCTTGAAGGTCTTACGAAAATGAATACGTTTTACGCCTCTATCTAGATAATAACTTCTCCCTACAACTTCAGTAAGAAGTTTCGAAAAAGAAAAAACGATACAGCTGACTAACTGCACCGTTTTCTTCTTTTAAAATGGAAGTTCTTCCTCTTCGAGGATGAGATCCGCTAGATCCCCTCCCGCTCCATTAGCCCGCATCGCTCGTTGAGCGCGACTTTCTAGGAGCTGGAAGCCTTGACAGACACTTCTGTCACATATTGGAGTCGTCCCATTCTTCTCATAACGTCTGGTTCGAAGCTCGCCATCTACTGAAAGCAAGCTCCCCTTGTTGGCATAGGAGACAAGAGTCTCTGCTAATTTCCCCCAGACCACTAGGGGTGATAAAGTCCGCCTCACGCTCGCCATTTTGATCCTTGTAACGCCGATTGACAGCCAGGGTCGCACGCGCAACGGACTTGTCCGTACTGAGTCTTATGAAGCTCCGGATCTGCCACTAGACGCCCGATTAAAATTACTTTATTGTACATATTTCTTCCTCCTACTTATATAATTCGTAGTTTTCTAGCCATTTGAGGAAAAAAATAAAAAGAGTGGGACGAAATCGGTAATTCGTTAGAATTCGATTTCGTCGTCCCACCTCCGCACAGTTGAGTAGGGCTGTAAAAGCTGATGAAATCAGCGTAATAGAGCCCACTCAACCACTGCGTCTTGCTCGACAATCCAAAGACAATTGAGGGGCCGGATTTCTGTCCCACTCTCTTATCCTTGCCAGTGACGGGCGGGGTCAAATGGAGTTCCCACCTCTTCTGTATCTTGCAATTCAATAATACCACGTTTTTGTGGCGCATTTGGCAAGTGCAATTCGCGTGGACTACACATCATGCCAAAGCTCTTTTCTCCACGAAGGGCTCCTGGGAAAATCAAGCTGCCGTCTGGCATCATCGCACCTGGTAGAGCCACGATTGTCTTGAGGCCTTCACGTGCATTTGGCGCACCTGCTACGATCTGAACCGTCTTGTCTGGTCCAACAGCCACTTGGCAGATGTTGAGGTGGTCACTATCTGGATGAGCAACCATTTCAACGATTTGCCCCACGACAAACTTAGGCTCCTTGTCATTGACCAAGACCTCTGCAAATCCTTCAGCCTGTAATTCTTGATTGAGGCGTGCAACTTGCTCATCACTCAAGAAAAGTTGCCCCTTGCCTTCAAGAGCAAAGAAAGTCGAAGCCTCAAAAATATTCCAGGCCACTGTTTCTTGCTTGTCTTCACGGTAGACACGGGCTACTTTGCCTTTGCGCTCGACTGCTAACTTGGCATCCCACTATTTTTCAAGGTGAGCATTAAGACATCACCGACTTGTTCTTTATTATAGGTTACAATCATTCTTTCTCTTTCTCCTACTTCAATCCTGCTAAAAAAATTCTGAAATCTGAGCCTTGGTTTTTGCGATCACGATTGACGAAACGACCCAGTTCCCGATCCTTGTCTAGGGACCACTAAACTCGGAATGCCATAGATATCCCAAAGCTTAGCCAAGTCTAGATACTGGTCTCGGTCGACCAAAATGAAGGTAAATTCAGGGTTTTCTGCTTCAATCTCTGGCAAAAAGGGCTGGATATACCGGCAATCGCCACACCAATCCGCTGAAAAGAAGAAAACCTTCTTTCCTTCTTGCTCGACGTAGCGGGCTAATTCCTCTAAGGACTGTGGTATGATCATAGTTTTTCCTCTTCATACTGAAGGAGGCCCTCTTCATAGACAAAGCGATAGTGGCGCTCATCCTCAAATACGAGCCCTCCGACCAGACGTTCTTCGCTTGATTCATAGAGTTCCACATAAAGGGTCGCAATCTTTCCCATATTCTCCATCTGCTCACGGACTTCTGCGACTAACTCTTCTTGCGTCCGCAAACGTTTTTGATCTTTGGCAATTTTATAGGCCCCAAGGGCAAGAGCACTTGCACTAGCTACTGCAAGGCTGGATAAAATGATTTTTTTAGCTTTCATACCTCATATTGTAACACAAAATACAAGCTGGGACAACGAAAGGAGAATGGCACACCTAACAAGTAACCTCTCGTCTGTTTTCCTTCAACTGCCACTACCATCCCGACTAAAAAAGTGATAAAATAACAATCAGAAAGAAGGTAACTTATGACTGATTTATTTTCTAAAATCAAAGAAGTAACAGAACTTCCTGCCATCTCCGGCCATGAAGCGCCTGTTCGCGATTATCTACGCAAACAGATCACTCCACATGTGGATGAAGTGGTCACAGACGGCTTGGGAAGCATTTTTGGGGTCCGTCACTCAGAAGTGGCTGATGCTCCTCGCATCATGGTCGCAGGCCATATGGATGAAGTTGGTTTTATGGTCAGTGAGATCAAGGCAGACGGCACCTTCCGCGTGGTTGAAATCGGTGGTTGGAACCCTATGGTGGTCAGCGACCAACGTTTCACCCTTTTGACACGCGATGGCCATTCCTACCCTGTCATTTCTGGATCTGTTCCTCCGCATTTGACGCGTGGCGCAAACGGTCCTGCTCTTCCAGCAATCGGGGATATTGTCTTTGATGGTGGCTTTGCCAACAAAGAAGAAGCGAAAGCTTTTGGGATCCGTCCAGGCGACACTTTGGTCCCTGAAAGCACTGCAATCTTAACAGCCAATCAGAAAAACATCATCTCCAAAGCTTGGGACAACCGTTATGGGGTCTTGATGGTTAGCGAATTGGCACAAGCCATCTCTGGACAAGCCTTAGCAAACGAACTCTATGTTGGAGCGACCGTGCAAGAAGAAGTCGGACTACGTGGTGCAGGGACTTCTGTGACCAAGTTTGATCCAGAAATCTTCCTGGCTGTCGACTGTTCTCCAGCGGCAGATGTCTACGGAGGCCAAGGGGCCATCGGTGAAGGAACCCTCCTTCGTTTCTTTGACCCAGGTCACCTCATGTTGCCAAATATGAAGGATTTCCTCCTAACCACTGCTGAAGAAGCCGGCATCAAGTACCAATACTACTGTGGAAAAGGGGAACGGATGCTGGAGTAGCCCACTTACGAAGTGGTGGTGTGCCATCTACTACCATTGGAGTCTGTGCACGCTACATCCACTCCCACCAAACCCTCTATGCCATGGATGACTTCCTTCAAGCCCAAGCCTTCCTTCAAGCCTTGGTCAAAAAATTGGATCGTTCAACCGTTGATTTAATTAAGAATTATTAATATTTTTCCAAAATAATTGTTTTAAACCCCCATTTTGGGGTTTTTTTGATATAATACTGAATGAATATTGCAACGGGTGTTCTTTTGCACTCCCCTTTCCTTGCGTGGAAGGCGGAGCACCGCTAAAGATCACCCTCGCTTCTTTATTGGAGGTTTAAATGAAGAAACAAGCTTTTAGTTCCGAAAAGTATTTGAATTTTGCAACGCGATCATATCCTCGAACGGATCAACCAATTTGATGGTAAGCTCTACCTAGAGTTTGGAGGAAAAATGCTGGAAGATTTCCATCTTGCTCGCGTACTCCTGGTTATGAACCAGACAATAAAATTAAACTTCTCCAAGAACTCCGTGATCAAGTGGAGATTGTCATTGCCATTAATGCCAGCAACATCGAGCACTCAAAAGCGCGTGGCGACCTCGGTATCTCCTATGATCAAGAAGTTTTCCGCTTGATCGATAAATTTAACGAATTAGGCATCTATGTGGGCTCTGTCGTTGTCACACAGTATTCAGGGCGACCTCTCGCAGACCTCTTCCGCAAACAGTTGGAAAAAGAATGGCATTGCCTCTTACCTCCACTACCCAATCAAAGGGCTGCCAACGGATATGGACCATATCATCTCTCCTGAGGAATGGGGAAAAAAACGACTACATTCAGACCAGTCGCAATCTCGTTGTCGTGACAGCTCCTGGTCCTGGTTCTGGTAAATTGGCTGCTTGTATGTCCAATATGTACCATGACCAACTGAATGGTATCAAATCTGGTTATGCTAAATTTGAAACCTTCCCAGTTTGGAACCTGCCTTTTGCACCACCCAGTGAATCTAGCCTATGAAGCGCTACAGCAGACCTGAGACGACGTCAATATGATTGACCCATTCCACCTTCAAACCTACGGCGAAACAACGGTCAACTACAACCGAGATATCGAAATCTTCCCTGTCTTGAAGCGAGATGTTGGAACGCATCTTAGGGAAGATCTCCTTATGCTTCCCCAACGGATATGGGAGTGAATATGGTCGGCTTTGCCATCGTGGACAACGATGCAGCGATTGAAGCCTCTAAGCAAGAAATTATCCGCCGTTACTACCAAACCATTCTGGATGTAAAAGCAGAGCGTGTTGGAAGTGGGGCTATTAAGAAAATTGAACTCTTGATGAATGACTTAGGCATTTCACCAAAAGATCACTAAGTCACCATCCTTGCCCGCCAAAAGAAGAAGAAACTGGCGATCCTGCCTTGGCCCTCGAATTACCGAACGGGGAAACCGTGACAGGTAAGACTTCTGACTTATTTGGTCCAACGGCAGCTGTTCTCATCAACGCCATCAAGAAATTGGCCCATATTGATAAAGAAACCAAATTGATTGAGCCAGAGTATGTCAAACCAATCCAAGGCTTGAAGATCAACCACTTGGGCAGTCACAACCCTCGCCTCCATTCAAATGAAATCCTCATCGCCCTCGCCATTACAGCTATGAACCATCCAGAGGCGAATCTTGCCATGCAAGAATTGGAGCGTTTGAAAGGGAGCGAAGCCCATTCAACAGTGATGTTGACAGATGAAGATAAGAACGTTCTTCGCAAACTGGGTATCCATGTCACTATGGATCCGGTTTACCAATACGATCGCTTGTACCGCAAATAAAAGAAAACCAAAGGCTAGACCGTTGGTCTTAGCTCCATATCAGAAAAATCCCTGAGTGCCTGAAATAGTTGGCACAGGGGATTTTTCATAGTTTAGTTGGATGAAAGTTACCTCTCCTTAAAAAGATAGAGAACCACAGCCAGTATCAGGACAAGAAGAATGGGATACACTTCTTTTGGAAGAAAGTCCGTTTCCAAACTCAACCAAAGGAAAAGAACAGCTAAGACAATCGCGATCAACCATTTTACAAGATAAGATTTCATGACGCCCTCCTACTCCTAGTCTAGTTTAGGGCATAGTATACTCCTGCTCAATCAACCTGTCAAGAAACAAAAGGTAGTTGACCCTTGGATCAACTACCTTTTTGTTTCTTTCACAACCTCCACAGTTGTCGGATCTGTTTTTCTTTGGACAGGATCCACAAAGTAAGGGCAATTTCATTTAAGGATTCTAGGACAAATGCCCGTTCTGCCACATAAGGATGAGGAGAATCAAATCCGGACTATAGAGGATCAAATCCTCCATATAAAGAGATCTAAATCGATGACACGTGGTCCCCATTTGACCTCACGGACCCGACCCATTTCTAGCTCGATTTCTAGCAAGGTCTCCATCAAGTCTTGGGGGCGTAAACCAGGTTTCGACCTCTACGACTTGGTTAGGGAAGCTATCTGCTCGACCCCTCCCCAAGGTGCTGTCTCAATCTGAGAAGAGGTTTGGAGAATCATAATCCCCTTTTCTTCTAATTTAGATACAGCTGTTGCCAACTGTTGTCCCTTATCTCCCATATTGCTACCAAGACCAATAAAGGCCCGTTTTTTTCTCGCTCAATCGTGACCGAACAAGTATCCAAAAGGTAGAGCAACTGGTGCCCAAGGTTTTTACCTCTAAACGAACCTTACTAACAAAATTATAGGTTTCAAAGATGTGTTGAACCAGCTGGAAGGCTACCGTTTCAATCAAATCAATCTGATCTCCCTGCATCCATCCTGTCAACTGCTCAGCTAAAATCCCATAATGAATAGATGACGTTGGGTCCTCGGTACGAGCTGTTCGCGTCATATCATAATCGATACAAACATCTAGGACAAAGCGTTGCCCCATTTCTTTTTCAGCTTGGAAAACTCCATGATAAGCATAGACTTCCAAGTCTTTAATTCGTAATTGATCCACTTTTTTTACCTCTGTTGATCTAGAAATTAGTGCCCCATCAACTTGTAGGCTTCGTTTTTCAAGTCTTTATCTGTCTCTAACAAACCACATATCGCTGTTGTTACCGTTGCAGTTCAGGTTTCGGACTCCTCGCATATTCATACACATATCTGCTTCTACCCATACCAAGGCTCCTTGCGCTCCCAGATACTCCATCAAGGCATCTGCGATTTCACAGTTAAACGTTCCTGGATTTGAGGTTTTTGGCATACACTTCTACCGTCCGAGCCAGCTTAGAGACCCGCTACGCGTCCATTTTGGGATATAGGCAATGTGAACCTTGCCGTAGAAAGGCAGAAAATGGTGCTCACACATGGAATGGAAGAAAATATCTTTTCTACTACCATATTGTTATCAATAATCTCAAAAAGACTTAGATAAGTGCTCTTCAGCAGTTTGATTGAGACCAGCAAAAAAATCTCCTGGTACATCTTGGCAATGCGCTCTGGGGTTTCTTGTAGCCCTTCACGGTTTCCATCTTCACCGACTGCTTCGATGATCATCTTCACGGCTTCTTGAATTTTCTTTGTATCCATTTCATCTCCTACTAGTTTTTTTCGATTAGAAAGGCTCTGACTTGAGCCAAAAAAAGTATAAGGATCCGTCACTAGAGGAGATCAGATTGTTGCGACTCTTTTTCTATATAATTCGTTAAAAATAGCTTCCACTCCTGATAAGGTAAGCCTTTTTGGAGAGCTATCTCCTGTGTTTCTTTTACTGAATAGGCTCGCGGATCCTTAAAGGTCGTCAAGGTCAATTGACTTCCTTCCAGTTCCAACCATAGATCAGCATCTCTTCAATCGCCTTGGTTTGGATACAGGTAAACAATACTTGCTTTGTCCAACTGGGCATAACGTTCCTGCAAAGGGTTTCTATGAGAGGCCTTACTGCGTGTGGATTATGGGCCCCATCCAGAATGATAAGGGGTTGAGTCGAAATGATTTCTAGCCTACCTGGCCATTGAACCTGGGACCAGGCCTGGATGATTTCGTCCTGACTTAAAAGTGAAAGTCCCCTTTCTTGACAAAAAACATCACAAAGAGCTAGCGCTAGACCAGCATTGTCTACTTGATAAAGTCCCAGAAGGCCTGTTTTTAATTGGACTTCTGAGCGATTCTGACTCTGGTAGGTAAAAACTTCCCCGTCTGCCAGTGACTCTTGGTAGCAAACCAGAAAATCCTGTCCTAATACTTCTACTGGTGCTGATAGACGATGAGCCTCTTGAACAATGACTTCTTGAGCTTCTAACTCTATCCGCCCTAGCAAAACAGGAATTTTTTCCTTGATAATCCCCGCCTTTTCCCGCGCAATCGAGGCCACATCCGGTCCTAAGAGGGCCACATGATCCAGACCAATGGTGGTGATGGCCGTCAAAATAGGCTGACAAACATTGGTACTGTCGAGACGGCCACCCATGCCTACTTCCATAATGACCACATCTGGCTTCTCTGCCGAAAAATAATCAAAAGCCATGGCCGTTATCAATTCGAACTCTGTCAAACCGAGCAAGGTCTGATCAGAACTATTTCTTTCAAGCAGATCCCGATACAGAGCCAAATAATCTTCTAAATCTTTGTCCGAAATGGGGACCCCATTGATACCGATTTGCTCATTAAAAGAAACTAGATAGGGAGAGGAGAAAACCCCCACCCGCAATCCTCTAACCTCTAGTAAAAGATCGTAAATGGGCTATAGTCGAGACCCTTTCCATTGGTTCCAGCTAAATGGATTACAGGACAGACTAAGTGAGATTCCCCTTAAAGGCGAGTATGGCTTCCATTCGCTCCAAACCAAAATGTGGTTCGGAAGAACGATACGTAGCTAACCAACTGAGATCTACTGTCATATCTCTTCTCTTTTCTTTACCGATATTGTTTTCAAATGAAGGTCCTGGGCCTGGTCAGCTTGATGGATAGAGTTACCGATAGCTACCGCCATCTTATGAAGAGGAACATCGTGTACACGAACAATTTCTACTCCTTGACTGGCAGCAATACTCGTCAAATGACTGGAAGCCAAATCCCGATTATAGAATCCTTCTTTCGTCTCAGGGTTGGTCTCAAATCCCTCTTCTTCCAGAATATTGACCACAAAAGCGCTTCCGAGAGACACCTAAAAAGATCGGATAGCCCTTGGCATGAATGGTTTTTAAGTCCTGCAAGAGTTGGAGGTTTTTCCCGTTTGGTCAAGCCAAAAACCAATCCCTGGATCTAGAAAAAGCTGATCCTGGCTCAAACCTGCTGCCTCTGCTTTTTGTAGACTCTTAGCAAAGAAGGTCCACATGCATTCAAGAATGGAAAGTTGATCAAACCGCTCCAACTCCTCAGATGAAAAAGCGGGTTCAAAACCAAAGGTTGGAAAAATCACAGAACTCGGATGATGAGGGACGAGCCATAACTGGGTTAAACATAAGGGATTGCTCCGGCTCGAGCCTCTGCAATCACTCTTGCCATTTGCGAAATCCCTAGCAAGCCTGTAATATCATTGACCAAGTCTGCGCCAGCTTCTATAGGTTTGCTCAGGCCACCTCTGACTTCAGGTATCAGCCGAAATCAAGATATCACTCTCTGCTCGAATTGCTTCAATTACTGGTACAACTCGTTGAATCTCTTCTTGAATTTCCACAAAGTGACTCCCCGGACGCGTGGACTCCCCACCAATATCAGCATCCTTGCTCCTTCTGCAATTAACTTTCGAGCTTGTTCTAGTGCTCTTTCGACCGTTTGATAGCGTCCGCCATCTGAAAAGGAATCAGGGGGTAACATTGAGGATTCCACATAGTAGGGTCCGCTCCTTACCTAGTTGTCTCCAATCATGCTTTGCCATTTTATCCTATCTTTCTATAGGGGCATCCTATAGGGCATAGAAAAGAGGTCAGAATCATTCTAACCTCTGAGTTCTAGTTTTTCTGCACTTAGTTGACTGACTCTGTCGAAATCCCCAAGTTCCTCAATAAACCCATTGGTGATACCATTCTACCATATTTTTAAGCGGGAAGAAAAAGAAAAGCAGGATAGTTACCAGAAAGGCAAAAACTATTCAAGGTCAAGTGCAATAAAATCGAATATTCTACACGTTTATACCGATAAGCGACCCAAGTCAAGATGAGGACATTCCACCATAGATGATCCAAGAACCAAGATTACTTGGACCATGCAAATAAGCAAAGACTACGGCTCCGACTAAATAACCAATTTTCTCATAACCTTTAAAAGACTAATCGGGAGACGACTGCCCGACAGATAATTTCTTCTCCTAAAGGCGCCACAACAACAAGAAGCAAACCCATCGCCAGCTGAGAGCCACCGAGAAAAGCCCTGAATTGTTTCCTGATTGGCTGTAGTGGTCTCTCCTATATTCGAAGCACTGTAGCTCCCACAAAATTATTTGCAAGTAGAAGCAAAAAGAAAAGGAAATTTCTTCCAAGATCTCGACCCGAAATCTGTGAAAAATCTAGCCGATCTAAAGGGCTCCACTTCATAAACCACCAAAGGAGACAGACAAGCAGAGTTGTCATTCCCAGGACAAGGGCATTGATCATCAAGTCAGACCAAGCATATTGAACTCCGTAAAACAAAGCCACCATAGGAAGCTGAGTCGCTAGAAATAGGGCTGTCCCGATCAGTAGCCATAAACCATTCGAAATCCATTTCTTTTCCATCCATTTTTTCATTATTTTACCTCTATGTTCAAACTATTTTTCTAGTATACCATAGATATGTAAGCTCAACAAAGCCTGTTGTCTATAGAGCTCATCTAAATGGTTAGCAGATGAAAAAAAGAGGGGCTAGAAAAAAACCACCTCTTTCTGCATGTTTTTATTCATTTTATTGCTTATTTTTTTCAACCGTTCTACATCACAGGGCAATGACTAACTCTTCATCTGTTGGAATGACCAAGACTCTCACCTTAGCATCCGGTGTTGAAATATCTCCTTCTGCACCAAAGACGTTCTTTTCTGGATCAAGCTCACAGCCAAACCAAGTCATCCAGTCAATGACTTGTCCACGGATCGTTTTAGAATTTTCTCCGATACCAGCTGTAAAGATGATGGCATCTGCTCCATTCAAGACGGCAAAGTATTGACCGATGTATTTCTTAATACGATCGACAAAAAAATATCGTTGGCCAAGGTGCCTTGTTATTCCCACTGCGCATAGCTTCGTGAATATCACGCATATCGCTAAAAGCTCAGACACCCCTAGAAGACCAGATTCACGGTTCAAGATACGACTGATATCTTCTGGATTTTTGAAATCTTCTGTGTGCTCCATCAAGTAAGGAATAATGGCAGGGTCAATATCCCCTGTACGTGTTCCCATCATGATTCCACCAAGTGGCGTGAAGCCCATAGAAGTATCTACAGAAATCCCTTTATCTACCGCTGTAATAGAAGCACCATTCCCAATGTGGCAGGGTGATCAATTTCAGCTCTTCGATTGGTTTTCCAAGAAGCTTGGTACTTCGTGGGCTACATACTCATGACTGGTTCCATGGGCTCCATATTTACGAACCTTGTTTTTCAGTATAATATTTAGTCGGAAGAGGATAACGATAAAGCTTTTTCAGGCATTGTTGTATGGAAGAGGTGTCAAATACAACAACGCTGGTAATATCTGGCAACAATTCTTTGAAGGCACGGATCCCAGCGACATTGGCAGGGGTTGTGCAATGGAGCCAACAAAAGAAAAGTTCCTCAACCTTTTTGAATGACTTCTTCATCTACAAGAGCAGATTCTTTGAAAGTACTCACCACCTGCAACAACACGATGTCCTACTCCAGTGATTTCATCGTAAGATGCAATAATATGAAAACGAATCAAATCATCAAGTAGAATTTTAACCGCTTGTGTGTGGTTCTCAATATCTAAAACCTGTTTTTCTGCTCGACCATCAAATTTTACTGTAGAAATGGAATCTTTAAGTCCAATTCTCTCGATGAGCCCTTTTGCCAAAACTGTTTCTTCTGGCATTTGGTATAATTGCCATTTCAAACTTGAACTACCTGCATTAATTGCAATTGTTTTCGTCATTTTTTTACCTCTTTAAGCGTTTTCACTCCTATTATAGCAAAATTTTGTTTAAATTTCACTTTCTTTATTCCAGTTTTGAAAACTTTCACGGAATTTCATAACGTCTTCCTGATTTTACCAAATCGGTCAAGGGATAGACAAATGGTTGGATTACCGCTTCTTCTTGCTTGCGTAAAAACAAAGATGGTTTTTGCCAGATTGGCTGATCGAAAGAGGTTCTCTGGCAAGGTCACCATGGCCAAGACCTGAGCATGATCCTGCATCCATTTTTTCAACAGTGGACTCTGCTCACTCGTCAAAAGATCATTCGGAGCTAGAAAAATAGCGACGCCACCCGGTTTTAAGTATTTTAGTGATTGTTCGATCAATAAATGATGGGCGTAGGTGTGGCCCTGAGGGAAAGCGACCTGGTAACGACTCGCAATGGCATCATCTGGATAATAACCGACAGGTAAATCGCTGATAATCACATCGCTCTCCTTCAAAACCTGTGGCCGAACGGCATCACCTTGGGCAAAATTCACATCTGCCTTCATCACTTCTGCCATACTGGTATAAGGGTCAATCAAGAGATCATCGATTTCCAATCCCAAATAATCTAACGAGCGCTGACAGTTGTTCATCAAGGTTTGGGCTAAGTTTCCTGTTCACTTCCATTTCTAGCACATCTACTTTGTCAGAACTAGCCAACTGATCCACTAGAAAGACCAGAGAAATCCAATCCCATCTGGCGTAAATTGGTGATTGGCTTGTAGAGAGCTCTGTTTGAGTGCCTTCATCAATAGATATTGGAAGGAGCGACGCCATTCTTCCTTGTTCAAGTTCAAGTCCTTCAGCCGCTGGTTGTTCCCCTTCACTAGAGTCAACTCTGTTTGCCCATCCAGATAGATGGCATTCTGCTCCACTAGAGCATCATAAAAGTTGGTCTGCAAATCATTTTGGATAGTTTGGGTATTTTCTAATAGGTAGCCGTAGGCTTTCTCAATTTTTTCGAAATTCATGCTTTCCTCCATCTCTTAATCATATCAAATTTTAAGAGTTTTCGCTATGCTTTTCGAAGACCTGAGGCTTCTCTTCCTCAGTTGTGGTCGAGTGGTCTGTAGCTGAATCTGGAGCTTGCTTCTGCTTTTTCTTCTTGTCGGTTTTTTTCTTTTCGCTAGGAGGAAGGGCAAAGGTGAAATGGTAGGTCGTGCCATCCTGTAAGTGACTGCTGACCTCAGCAAAGTCCGATTTTTCTTCCAAATCGACTCGGCCAGTTGAGAAGGTCATTGTTTTTTCTTTCCGGTCCCAAGTATCAACAGCCAATTGAGCTTGCGCATAAGCCTGAATCCGGTGCTGACTAGCAAGGAGGATCCGTCTCTCTGCCACTTGCCGATTCAGATAGAACTGAAGCAAAAGACTAAAAACCGCCGACATAAAGAGGGCATAAAGGAGGATTCCGGCCTCAATCTGCTTCTTTTTTATCCTTTTCCACCACACGATAGACCACCTCCCTTTCTAACCCTTCTTCAAAACGCAGTTGAATAGACACCAGATCCCCACTTTTTTTCAATCAAGGCGGATTCAACGCCTGCTATCATCAGTTGGTAGCCACGGCCAGTCGCATCTGTCTTTCGGATATCTCCCCTTTAGCCAATCCAATGGCTATGGGTTTCTGATCCTGAACAAGATAGAGTTTATTGTCTCTGACCTCTTCAAATTGGCTACGAGACAATTCAATGTCCAGCTGGTCCTGAAAGAGCAACCATTCCTCTTGCTTGATGTGACTTTGGTACTGGAGTTCTTGACGCAAGAGGCTTGTCAATCCTTGAAACACCAATAAACCACCACTGATAACGAGCAGGGCAGCCAAGGCCTCCAATAAAGTAAAGGCTGGAAGTTTATTTCTTTTCAACAGCAATCACAACCTTTCCCTCATGATGAGACCTTTAAGGACTTGGCAGATTTCTCCACTTGAACACGAACCTGGTTGATGGTCAATTGATCCTGCCTTGTCTGGATAGCCATTCTTGCTACTCTCAACACTTCTGCCTTCTGTAACTCCCTAGTCTTCTTTGACGAGATTGACGTATTTCTCCCAGCAAAAGTGTCGTCAGAGAGGCAAAAATAGCTAGAAACAATCAAACCTTCAAACAAAAAGACTAGCGCAGGTCGTTGATTTCTTAATTTTTCCATTCCCAATCGCCAACTGATAGGTCACCACCTCTTTCTCCGTTTGAAATTGAATCTTAGTCAAGGAAGAATTTCCTCCCGCTCCATCAAAGACAATTTGGCTCTCTTTGATAAGTTGAACACCCTTCGGAAGGAAAGTTCTTGATAAGGACTACGGACCCCCTTCTGATCGATGGTGAGGATCCCTTTCTCCTCTCTTCCTATACTCATCTTTTGCGTCTCTTGGTAGACCCGCTCAAACTCAGAAAAAAAGAGCTTTTCTTCCACCTGATCAAAGGCTTGATAGATCGATCCTGATAAAAGCCAGCAGGCAAGACTTACAATTCCCAATGTCAACAGGCTTTCTAGCAAGGTGAAGGCCTTAATCTGCAACCGCACGCTGATCACCTGTATTCTTTTTGTAATGGGCTCGATAAGCCTCTGCTTGTTTTTGGGTGATCTGCCCTTCTGTCACCAGCTTAGAAAGGCTGGCTGTTTCATTGGTATGATTGAGTTCGTAGAGTTCAGCCTGACTCTCTACAACTTTGACCACCGCACGATTTCCTGTATCTGTTACCGAATCTTTCTGCTTGGTCAAATTCGGAACAAAAAGCAAAGAAAGAACATGATAATCAGCAAAACAACAAGCATTTCAATCAGGTAAAAAGCTTGTACTTTCAATTTGTGAAATGATTTCATAGATGTACCTCTAAATTTTCATAGATCGGCAGCAACATGGCTGCATAGAGTAAAACAATCATCAGAGCGACAAAAATAAACACCAAGGGTTGGACCAGATTCATGGCTTTATTCAAGCGATGAAAAACCTTCCAGGTCTTATCTGCAAACACCTCTAACTCACTTCCTAACTTGGACTTAGCTTCCCCATACTCAATCATGAGAGTCAATTCATTCTTAAAAGAAGGAATAGGTCTGAGATATGCTCTGAAAAGGATCTACCGTTGGCTAAAAGCCATCTCTAAATCCCGTCCAATCTCGCGAAAAAGCTGAGAACGTTGACCTTGCATCATAGGAAACACTTGGCTCAACTCCAAACCTTGAGCAATCATATTCCCCCATTCACGAGCGTAATAGGCCGTCAGGTAATCCTGCAAAAAGGACGGATAAAGGGAGGCGAGCTAAACAGCTAACTAAAGGCAAACGTCTCGATCGGCATCCTACGATAAAGAAACAGCCGATGAGCGCAAAAGAAACTTCCTATCAAAAAAATACTGAGGAAAGACACTGATAAAACGGGTCGCCCCATTCTGGCTATCAACTGGGGAAGCGGGTAATTTTTTTAAGCCTAGCATAATCAAGACTAAAAAAAGCCCAATAAGAGGAGGGGATAGGTCGCAACCTCCACTAACTTTTTGCGGACCTGGGTCAAATTCTCTAAATAGCTACGAATCTTTTCCAAACTAAGGGTCACATTTCCATGGAGCTCTGCCAAGGCCAATTGGGTCGTTACCTGATCTGAGAAGCCTAAATCGGATAAAAATTCCAGATAGGGACTTGCCGTTAGCCAGGCTGGTCAGCATGGCTTCTACAAAAAGCTGGCTCTACCAACTGACTGCGTCCTAGAAAGTCAATAATCTCAGACAGGTGAAAACCACTGCAATATAGATTATGGAAAAAGCTCAATCACATGACTTTGTTTAGCAATCGATAATTTTTTTCGGCTTGCGCCTGATCCAACTGGATATATCCAGCTTCATAAAGTCATCAATTTGTTGGTTCCATTTTTTTGCTGGAATGCTGTTGATAGTCTTTGGTGACAAAGTCTGTGACACCTCCTCCCTTAATCAAGCGCTGGTAGCAAACCCTTGGAGTACAATTTTTAATTCCTCCTCGCTCCTCCTAGCTCTAGTAGACGCTCATAGACTCCTGGAATACTCTTTGCATGGATGGTCGAAAAACTGTAACACCTGTCAAAGCTAGCCCGAACAACAGCTCTGGCTGTCTCTTGGTCTCAGTTTCACCAATCATCAATAAATCTGGAGCGATCTGCTAGGAAAGTTTGATTAAAGAATCATAGGTCATACCAATCGCTTCATTTAGTTGCAGTTGCAAGACTTCTTCTTGTTTGATTTCTACCGGGTCTTCGATGGACATGACCTGCTGGCCTGCAAATTTCCCCTTGGCCAAAGGCATGCATCAGGGTCGTCTTCCCCGATCCGACTGGGCCTGAGAATAGATAAAGCCTCTCCCTCACCTTTTCTTCTAACTCCTGAAGCTGATCAAACCAAAAGCGGGTTCTCGTTCCTGATTATGTAAGAGGCGAATGACAGACTTTCATCCCTCGGTAATCTCCTACGGTGGATAGACGTAGAGATAAGACGATGTCTCTAAAGCATAATCACAGGAACCTAACTGACTCCTCCGCTCTCTCCGACATTCATCCCTGCTACAAACTTAAAATGACTGACTGACGCCATCTGCTCTCTCTCATACGATTGAACAAAGCGCCTTTCATCTCCAATCCTCAAATAGAGCTGGTATTCTCTAGCACGAGGCACAAAAATAAATATCCTGAGCCTCTTCTTGGTGGGCTCTACGAATAATAACTTGGGCAATTTCTTGAACCATATTTCCTCCTTTCACTATAATATTCGTAAAAGATTCCTTAAATCATCCTCTCATCAAAAATGGATAAAAAGAAATCCTATACACTTCACGGTTTCTCGTTTCTATTCTCTTTATGTCGAGACCCAATGTTGCAAGAGCGGTGGATTCTGTGCCCATTCCCTTTTCATAGCCAGGACGTGGTTTACTGTTTGGTATTTTTTTCGTCATTTTTCTAACAAAAGCAATGGAATGATACTGCTGAACATATTCTACATTCTTACACCATCTTCGATCTTGAGGATCCCAAAAAAATGGTCATTAGGTCACTTCGACTTTTTGAAAAAGGAGATTGGCCTCTTAGGACTATCACTCCTGCTTATAATATTTCAAGGCTTCATAGTAATCATCAAAGTGGCGACTACTGACGATGTCTTTTCCCAATCTTCTAAAAACCACCAAGGTTCAGAATCCCCCATACATCTCAATTACTTGATACATCTTTCTCTCCATTTCCTGTATAAAAATATTATATAAAAATCCTTTGATATTGAAAAGAATTCTGCTTAAGAAAGTCAATTCAGCAGATTATTCCAGATTTTTCTATAAATTCTTCTAAAAGTGTACGACTTTTTCCCTATCCAGTCTTTTTTTGACAGAAAAAAAGCTGAGAAAAATACCAACCTTCGATTAATAATAGCAATAACTGCAAGACTCAGTAGCTGATTGGCTTCTTAGAAGAGATCCAAAGGCAATCATCGTCGTCATGGTCGCATCGTAATAGTTCCCTAACGGAAGATCTTGCATAAAAATATATTTACTTTGTTGGACCAATTTGAGGGTAGTCGTTTTCATCTCTGTACGCATAAACAACTGGTGCAATAAAAGCTAGGCGCCTAGTGTTGATTTAAGGCATTTCCTTTTAGGTCGTAACCAGCATGGATATTCCGTTGCTTCATGAAGAGTCTAACATCTTTTTAACCAGTTTCTGACTAGTCTTATCCTGACTTTGCGCTAAGTTGTACGGTAGTCGACAAGCATTGTGAAAGTAAAGCCCCATCATATTTGGATTCGATGGTTTTCGGATCCGCTATACGAGTCCCTTCCTCGTCAGCCCAAATAAAGTCCGGAAGAGTCCTGTCTCATGATGAGAGCTGATTTGGTCTAGTCGTTTCAACATCTCATCCTTAATCTTCAACCACTGACCATTCCCTGACAATTGATAAAAGACTTGGAAATAATGAGGAAGGGTATCTGATGTCCGCATTAAGTTGTAGAACTCAGAATCTTGATTGGCCCAATTCCCCACTGTTAAGACACCTGTGTCTTCATTGAAAGTGTACTTAAGAATATCCTCTAAAAATAGCCTTAGCCTGTTTTTGGTACTCTTTAGCTTACTTCGGCCATTGATTGCTAGCCTGAATCAAAGCATAGGCAATGTAGAGGTCTCCATCTGTTGCATTTTGATCCTCGACGGTCACTTTCCTTTGTTGATTATTTGTTTCCAAGACATCAATTGGGTATCATCAAACGATGATTCTTATAGTAACGATAAAGACGATCAAAATCTTCTTGACTGGCTAATCCTTTACTAGCCGCTTCTACTGTGATAAGCATTCCATAACTTTGGGCTTCAGATAAGACTACGGTCTTTTTATCACTGTTGGTCGTGCGAACATAGACCTCTTTCCCATCTTTTTACCACAAAATGCTCACTCCACTGACGGTAAATACGATTGCGCATCAATACCTTGCTTCTACTTCTCGCTAGGAATAAGTTAAACAGAAGATTGCCAGGATGACCACAAACCATAAATATTTCATTTTTGTTCTCATAAGTCCTCCTAACCGGCGAATCGCTTGGTTTTTCACCCCTTGGTCCCTTCGCGATGAAGAAGCTTGTCCCATCACGATAGAAGAAATGGAATCAATGGATACGATGATAAAGAGCTGTGAATAACTGAAATAAGTGCCAAGGCCAACCAGATTTGCTTGATGGTGGCTTGGCCAAACTGAAAGCTAAAAGGCAACGTTGATTTGAAGCAAGTAGAGTCCAATCATCAAGACCCAGTTAAAGAGCATCAATTGTGCAATATAAATGTTTTTCAGAGTCGAAGGCGAATGGAATCTGAACTCCTGGTGCAAATGGTGGACAATCATGGCGATGATATTGGCAGAAAGATCAAATCAGATAAGACAATCATGACATTAAACCAGAAGAAGATACATGAATAGTTGATAACTTCTAATTTCACACGCTAATTTCCTTTACCAAATAAGTGTTTGAAATTTGAAAAGAACAACCTCATAGTTTCCTTTTGCCCAGCGTTTGCGTTGCATATAGTAAGTCTTTAAGGTTTCTGGTTTCTGCTGGAAGGCTTCTGAATTATAAGCAAAGGGCAATCAATTTCCCACTTTGCATAATCTTAAAAGGAAATGTCCGTGTCCTCTGTCAAAGCCCCATTTTTCCATCACCAATACTTCTTACAAAGTCTGTTTGGATAATGAAGTTGGTCCCTGGAATCAGCCAATTTTGAAGAGGTGCCACATCCCCACATGATGCACCCGTTGCGTCACAACAATCTCTTGGTTGATACAACGGGTCAAGAAATTCTGACCAGCATTTCTTGTCTTATTCCGGCCAAAGGATGCCACATGACGTTCTGGGTCTTTCAAAACTTCTTTTACAAGGAAATAAAGCGCATTTTTCAGGCATGGCATCAGCATCATAGACACAGATATAGTCTCCTGTTGCCATTTTTAAAGCGTCATTCAGAACACCTGCTTTACCACCTGTTCCTGTCCGATCGATAATGGTCAAGTCTCGTCCTGCATACTCAGGAAGTGCCTTGATAGCCAAACACTCTTCATAGGGTGCGATCTGAACAGTTATCTGCAAACAAGAACAACTCTACTCTGTCATGAGGATAATTCATATCCAAAAATCGCTTTAGCCGTCTGTGCGATAACCACATCTTCATTGTGGGCTGGTACGACAATCGTTACTTTTTGGATAGTAAGGGAGAGGGCTGGTATCAACACGAAAATCACTATGCTTAAACCAAAAATGAACGGCCGAAAAATAAAAATGACCAAACCCCAAAGCTGGAAATCCAAAATAGAAATCAAAGGTAAAAATCATAAAAATTTGACTAATCATGGTCTACCCCTTGAAGTTTTTATTCACTCGATGATAAATCACCGTATAGAAATAAACAGAATTACAAAGCACAGGGCAAAGAAAAACTAATCCCCAAAGGCAAGCCCAAAAAAATATTTGTCAAGTCATCGGTTCCTCCTAATATTCACAATAATATCCGTCTCTAATTGACGCTGAAGTTACTAATCATTTCTTTATAACGATAGAACTTGGTTCGGTTGATTGAATCCACTTCGAGATAGCCCGTTTGGAATTGGATAAAGCTTGATTGCCGTCCTCCCTTTAAAGACCAATCCTTCAACTGACCTTTCAATTGAGTCTGATAAAAGTCCTGTAAGTTTCGTTGAGTTCCATTGGTCAAAACAAAGGCTACCGTCTGAAACATAATATAGTTTTTCATTTTTCGTTTAAGTGAAGAAATTAAATACCGAATTTGATTGAGCGTTCGATTGTATTCTCGTGGTTGTACCTGAAAGAAGAGTTCTTCGTGTGACCAATGAATTAACAGGGGCCTGAATTTTTCTCTCCAGTTTGTCCACCAGAAGTGGTTATCAAGGGAGCGATACGTAGCATAGACTTCTTCTTCTTGATCCTGCACCTTGGCTACTTCTTTAAATAAATGATAGCGAATTTGCGACAAGATTCCAATTAAGATTGGAAAGCTAAAGAGCAGAATCAGGGCCTGATAACCTGGAATATAAACAATCCCAGCGACAAGGAAGATAATTCCTAGACCAAAAGAAATCAAAATAGTCCACGTAAAGCAAATCTGATAAGACAAGGGATGCAAATAAACCCTAACACCAAAAAAACAAAATTTGTTCTAAAATAATTTCTCGTGCAAAAGAACAAGCAAAATAGCATGAGAACCAGTTCAAATCCTAACAGGATCAGCAACCAATTACCAAGTTTGTTTTCCTTTTTCATTAACCTTCCTCTCCCTCTTTAAATTCGGATACTGATTCGACCAAGCCATAGTAGTGCTGAATGGCTTGGACAATCCCTCAGATGCCTTCCCATCCCCATATGGATTCGGAGCCAGGGCCATGGCCTGATAGAACTTATCGTCGGTTAACAAGGTGGTCATCGCTTCCTTGACCCGCTCTGGGTTTGTTCCAACCAGCTTCAAGGTCCCAGCTCTCACACCTTCTGGACGCTCTGTCGTATCACGAAGAACCAAAACTGGTTTTCCTAAAGAAGGAGCTTCCTCTTGGACACCACCAGAATCCGACATGATAAAATAACTTCTAGATGCGAGATTATGGAAATCAAGAACATCTAATGGAGCAATCAGGTGAATTCTCTCGTGATTCCCTAAATCTCATTCATGCTTCCTGTACAGCTGGACTGAGGGTGAACTGGGTAAACAACTTCAATTCTGGATGAGCATCCACCATCTCTCAGAGCTCCAAATACAGCCCGCATGGGTTGACCTTGATTTTCTCGACGGTGCATCGTCACTAGGACCAACTTCTTCAATCGATCGAATTGGTCCAATACCTCATGATGATAATCTTCTTGCACCGTTAATTGAAGGGCATCAATAGCTGTATTCCCTGTAATGAAAATAGCAGACTCAGGATGGTTTTCCTTCAACAAATTGGCTTTACTGTCACTCGTTGGTGCAAAATACAAATCTGCTAGATTATCGGTCATTTGCCGGTTCATTTCCTCTGGATAAGGAGAGTACTTATCAAAAGTCCGGAGACCAGCTTCAACGTGGCCGATACGAACTTGATTATAAAAAGCAACCAGACTCGCTGCAAAGGTGGTTGTCGTATCCCCGTGCACCAAAATCATATCCGGCTTCTCTTCCTTGACCACCGGATCAAATTTTTCAAGAATTCGAGCAGTAATGTCTAAAAGGGATTGATTTTTCCCCATAATATCCAAATCGTATTCTGGCTGAATCTTGAAGGTCTCTAGAACCTGATCCAGCATTTGCCGATGTTGGGCTGTAACGACAGTTACCGTATCAATCCGGTCATGTTGCTTCTGCAACTCTAAGACAAGAGGAGCCATCTTAATCGCTTCAGGGCGTGTCCCAAAAACAACCATCACCTTTATCTTTTTCATCTTATTTCCCTTTTATATTATAGTAGTTTCAACAATTTCTACTTTTTGTATATCTTCCTCATTCTACCTCCATTAGCTTCAAAAGTCAAACTAACTTGAGAGCTTTGTAATGCATTTAATCAATTTTAATACTCTGTAATTTTCGTGTAATATTCAAGAGGTTATCAGTGAAAAAAACCCTTGTCCTAATTGGTTTTTAGCAATTTATTCTACAATCAAAAGGTTTTTAAGTGCCCATAGACTAGTCAAAACACTTCCTAAATATTCACATTATATTCATTTTTGCATACTATAAAAGGGTGTTTATTGACAGATTAGAGACCTCTTTATTCATTTTTAAGCATAAAAAAGAAGCCTTACTGAGGATCAGTAAAACTTCTTTTAGGATTAATTTTCTTCCACTACAGCAGTTGTTTCGACGACCTCTGTTGCTTCTTCTGTAACTGGAACTTCTTCGATAATTTCGACTTCATTGACTGCCTGTGGTTCCAAGTTGCGGTAACGAGCCATACCTGTACCAGCAGGAATAATCTTACCAATGATAACATTTTCCTTAAGTCCAAGGAGATGGTCTTTCTTACCACGAATGGGTCTGCGTCAGTGAGGACACGAGTTGTTTCTTGGAAGGAAAGCCGCTGACAAGAAACTATTGGTTTCAAGAAGCCTTGGTGATTCCCATAAGGACTGGACGAGCCGTCGCTGGAACCCCCACCAGAAATAACCACATCACGGTTGGCATCTGTAAAGTCTGTGATATCCATGAGAGTACCCATGAGAAGGTCTGTATCTCCTGGATCCATAACACGAACCTTACGGATCATTTGACGCACCATTACCTCGATGTGTTTTGTCACCGATTTCCACCCCTTGGCTACGGTATACTTTTGTACTTCCGCAGGAGGTAAGTTTCAACAGACAAGACATCACGAACGGCAAGGAGACGTTTTTGGTTGGATAGACCCTTCTGTCAATCTTGCACCACGAGATACTTGATCTCCCACTTCGACTTTCATGCGGGCTGTATAAGGGACAACGTATTCTCCCTCACCTGTCGCACCACGAACAAAGACTTTCTTGGTCCGTGTAGAAGCATCTTCTTCAATGGCTGTGACTTCCCTTTGACCTCAGTGATGACCGCTTCCCCTTTTTGGATTGCGGGCTTCAAAGATTTCTTGGACACGAGGAAGACCTTGCGTGATATCGGTATTTGAGGGCAACCCCACCCGTGTGGAAGGTACGCATGGTCAACTGTGTACCAGGTTCCCCGATAGATTGGGCGACGATGGTTCCAACTGCTTCACCACTTCAACCGCATCACCAGTCGCCAAGTTGATACCGTAACAGTGACGGCAGACACCATGACAGTGTTACATGTAAAAGACAGAGCGGATAGTGACTTCTTCAACACCAGCATTGACAATTTCACGTGCTAGGGTCTTCTGAAATCAAAGTATCTGGACCAACGATGACTGCACCTGTTTCAGGATGTTTAACCGATTTTCTTGGTATAACGACCTGTCAAACGTTCTTCGAGGGGCTCGATCATTTCCTTGCCATCAGTAATGGCACGGATCACGAAAGTCCACGGTCAGTTCCACAGTCATCTTCACGAATGATCACGTCTTGGGCAACGTCAACCAAACGACGTGTCAAGTAACCTGAGTCGGCTGTCTTGAGGGCCGTATCGGTCATCCCTTTACGAGCACCGTGAGTAGAGAAGAACATTTCCAGTACTGACAAACCTTCGCGGAAGTTTGACAGGATTGGTAATTCCATAATCCGTCCGTTTGGAGCAGCCATCAGACCACGCATACCGGCAAGCTGTGAGAAGTTTGAGATGTTACCACGGGCTCCAGAGTCCATCATCATAACGATTGGGTTCTTCGGATCTTGGTTATCTACCAAGCGTTTTTCCAGTTTCTCACAGTGCACGCCATTCGGCTGTAACGGCATTGTAGCGCTCATCATCTGTAATCATCCCTTTACGGAACTGTTTCGTGATTTGTTCTACACGTTTGTGAGATTCTTCAATGATTTCAGCCTTATCTTCAACAACTGGAATATCGGCAATCCCCACTGTCAAACCAGCAAGGGTTGAGTGGTGGTAACCTAAGTCTTTCAAACGGTCCAAGAAAGCAGATGTTTCTGTTGTGCGGAAGCGTTTGAAGATTTCTGCGATGATATTTCCAAAGATTTTTCTTCTTGAACGGAACGTTTAATTCCAATTTCTCAATTGCTTCTTTGACATCTTGACCAGATTCCAGAAGTATTTAGCTGGAACTCCTTCTGTCAAGTTAGCATTATTTGGCTCTTGAAGATACGGAAGTTCTGCTGGCATGATATCGTTGAAGAGATCTTACCGACAGTAGTCAAAAGAATTTTTGTGTTTTTGGTCTTCTGTCCACGGTTTATCCAAACTATCAGTCGCAATACCGACGCGACTGTGCAAGTGAACATAACCATTGCGAAGGGCCATTACTGCTTCGTTACGGTCTTTGAAGACCATTCCTTCTCCTTCACGACCAGCTTCTTCCATGGTCAAGTAGTAGTTCCCCAAAACCATGTCCTGAGATGAGGTAACAACTGGTTTCCCATCTTTTAGGGGTTCAAGATGTGCTCAGCGACCAACATCAAGATACGTGCTTCTGTGAGCTTCTTCTGAAAGCGGTACGTGGATGGCCATTTGGTCACCCGTCAAAGTCGGCATTGTAGGCTTCACAGACAAGTGGGTGCAAGCGAAGAGCTTTCCCATCAATCAAGACTGGCTCGAAAGGCTTGGATCCCCAAACAGTGAAGGGTCGGTGCGCGGTTCAAGAGAACTGGGTGTTCTTTGATGACTTCTTCTAGGATATCCCAAATACGTTCATCTCCACGTTCGACCAAGCGTTTATTTCGCTTTAACGTTTTGTACAATATCACGCGCAACGATTTCACGCATGACAAATGGTTTAAAAGAGCTCGATGGCCATTTCACGTGGCACACCACATTGGTACATCTTTAAGAGTTGGACCAACAGCGATAACGGAACGTCCGAGAAGTCAACCCGTTTACCGAGCAAGTTTTGACGGAAGCGTCCTTGTTTCCCTTGAGCATGTGGCTCAACGATTTTCAGTGGACGGCTACCTGGTCCTGTGATTGGACGACCACGACGACCGTTGTCAATCAAAGCGTCAACCGCTTCTTGGAGCATCCGCTTCTCGTTTTTGCACGATGATCCCTGGTGCATTCAATTCCAAGAGACGAGCCAAACGGTTGTTCCGGTTGATTACACGACGATAAAGGTCGTTCAAGTCAGAAGCCGAAAAAACGACCACCATCTAATTGGACCATTGGACGTAAAGATCTGGTGGAATAACGGGAAGGATGTTGAGAATCATCCATTCAGGCTTGTTGCCAGATTTGTAGAAGGCATCCAAGACATCTAGACGACGAACAGCTTTGACACGTTTTTGGCCTGTTGCTGTCTTCAACTCTTCTTTCAGAAGGGCAATCTCAGATTCTAGATTAACTTGTTTCAAGAGGTCCTGAATCGCTTCCGCTCCCATCTTGGCAATAAAGGAACCTGGTCCGTATTCACGCAAGCGTTCACGGTATTCGCGTTCTGTCATGATAGATTTGTGCTCAAGTGGTGTATCTTTTGGATCAATCACCACGTAAGCCGCGAAATAGATGACTTCTTCGAGGGCACGAGGGCTCATATCCAAGGTCAATCCCATACGAGAAGGGATTCCCTTGAAGTACCAGATATGTGATACAGGTGCTTTCAACTCGATGTGCCCCATGCGTTCACGACGAACTTTTGCACGTGTTACTTCTACACCACAGCGGTCACAAACAATCCCTTTGTAACGGATTCGTTTGTATTTTCCACACGCACATTCCCAGTCTTTTGTAGGGTCCAAAGATGACTTCATCAAAGAGACCTTCACGTTCTGGTTTCAATGTACGGTAGTTGATTGTTTCAGGTTTCTTGACCTCTCCATAAGACCATGAGCGGACCTTGCTTGGAGAAGCTAGGGTGATTTGCATACTTTTAAAACGATTTACATCAACCACTATTTCTTACCTTTCCTTGTTTCATTTTTCGATTGTATGTTTTTAGAGCTATTTTGGAGTCGATTACAAGAATCTGACTCCTTCTTTCTTTTAAAGCAGAGACAGGCCTCGCACTCTTCCTCTAAAAATACCCATGTTATTTATTTTCTTTCCTTCAGCTTCAAAAGTAGCTCTTGCTTCCTTGGCGACTTTTTCACGTGCTTTCTCAAGATCATCTACGTGGATGACATCGTCGTCTTCCCCTTCATCAAGGTCGCGAAGTTCGACTTCTTTGTCATCTTCATCTAGGACACGCATATCAATCCAAGTGATTGCAATTCTTTGACAAGAACTCGGAAGGACTCTGGCACACCTGGTTTTTGGAATTGGTTTTCCTTTGGTAATCGCTTCATAAGCTTTTCAAACGTCCATTGACATCATCTGACTTGTAGGTCAAGATTTCTTGAAGGACATTAGACGCACCATAAGCCTCAAGGGCCCCAAACTTCCATTTCCCCGAAACGTTGTCCACCAAACTGAGCTTTACCCTCCGAGTGGTTGTTGGGTAACCATTGAGTATGGTCCGACAGAACGAGCATGGAGTTTATCATCAACCATGTGGTGAAGCTTGATCATGTACATGACACCGACAGAAACACGGTTGTCAAATGGCTCACCTGTACGATCCATCGTAAAGAATGGTCTTGGCATCGCTATCCATACCCGCTTCACGAACAGTATCCCAGAGGTCTTCTGAGCTTGCTCCGTCAAAGACTGGTGTTGCGATGTGGATACCCAAGTTACAGTACGCCATACCAAGGTGAAGTTCCATAACCTGACCGATATTCATACGTGATGGCACCCCAAGTGGGTTCAACATGATATCAACCGGTGTACCATCTGGAAGGTAAGGCATGTCTTCTACAGGAACAATACGGGATACAACCCCTTTGTTTCCGTGACGACCGGCCATCTTTATCTCCGACGCGGATCTTGCGTTTTTTTGTGCGATGTAAACACGAACCAACATGTTCACACCCGATTGCAATTCATCTCCGTTTGCACGCGTAAAGATCTTGACATCGCGAACGACACCATCTCCACCGTGAGGGTACACGAAGAGAAGTATCACGCACTTCACGAGATTTATCTCCAAAGATGGCATGGAGGAGACGTTCTTCAGCAGAAAGGTCTTTTCTCACCCTTCGGTGTTACCTTACCAACTAAGATATCGCCTTCTTTTACTTCCGCACCGATACGGATAATACCCATTTCGTCAAGGTTTCTGAGTGCATCTTCCCCAACGTTTGGAATTTCACGAGTGATTTCTTCAGGGCCCTAACTTAGTATCGCGCGTTTCTGATTCGAATTCTTCCAAGTGAACAGATGTGTAGACATCCTCTTTCACCAAGCGTTCGCTCATGATAACGGCATCCTCGAAGTTGTAACCTTCCCATGTCATGTAGGCAACGATTGGGTTTTGACCAGGGCCATTTCCCCTTTTTCCATCGATGGACCGTCTGCGATAAAAGTCGCCTTTTTTTCAACAACATCGCCAACTTTTTGACAAGGGTACGTTGGTTGTAAGCCGTACCTGAGTTTGAACGACGGAATTTTTTTGGATGTGGTAAACATCAAGAGATCCATCTTCCCGACGAACTTCTACCTTGTCTGCATCCGCATAAGTAACTTTACCCATCATGTTGCGCAATGACTGCAGCTCCTGAGTCATGGGGTCGCTTGGTATTCCATACCAGTACCCACGTAAGGCGCTTTTTGGATCGATCAATGGCACAGCCTGACGTTGCATGTTGGCACCCATGAGGGCACGGTTGGAGTCATCGTTTTCCAAGAAAGGAATACATGCTGTCGCAACGGCAACTACCTGTTTTGGAGATACGTCCATGTAGTCGACTTGATCAGATGGGAACTCTTGGTTGTTACCACGGTGACGTCCCATAACGATTGGCTCAGCAAAACCACCTTTTTCGTTCAACTTAGAGTTGGACTGAGCTACGATGTACTCATCTTCTTCATCAGCTGTCAACCAAACGATTTCGTTGGTGACCACACCTTTTTCACGGTCTACTTTTACGGTATGGCGTTTGGATGAAACCATACTTTGTTCAAGTGTCCGTAGGATGACAAGTTGTTAATCAAACCGATGTTTGGTCCTTCAGGTGTTTCAATTGGACACATACGTCCATAGTGGGTGTAGTGCACGTCACGGACTTCGTATCCAGCGCGGTCACGTGTCAAACCACCAGGCCCTAAGGCAGACAAACGACGTTTGTGGGACAACTCAGAAAGTGGGTTGTGTTGGTCCATGAACTGGGACAATTGGGAAGAACCAAAGAATTCTTTGATTGCTGCAGTTACTGGACGGATGTTAATGATTTGTTGTGGTGTTAATACTTCGTTATCTTGAACAGACATGCGTTCACGAACGTTACGTTCCATCCGTGAAAGTCCAAGACGAACTTGGTTGGCAAGCAATTCACCAACGGCACGAATACGACGGTTTCCAAGGTGGTCGATATCATCCACGCGTCCAAGACCTTCAGCCAAGTTAAGGAAGTAGCTCATCTCAGCGAGGATATCAGCTGGAGTGATGGTACGAACTTTATCATCTGGATTTAGCATTGCCGATGATAGTGACAACGCGGTCTGGATCCGTTGGTGCCACAACCTTGAATTTTTGAAGAACGACTGGTTCTGTCAATACTGCTGAATCATTTGGAGTGTAGACAATCTTGTTCAAATCACCGTCCAAATGTTCTGAGATGCTGTCGATGACATCGCGTGTCATCACGGTACCAGCTTCTACAAGGATTTCTCCTGTTTCAGCATCTACCAATGGTTCTGCGATCGTTTGGTTCAACAAACGGTTCTTGATATTGAGTTTCTTGTTGATCTTGTAGCGACCAACTGGGGCCAAGTCATAACGACGTGGGTCAAAGAAACGGGCTACCAACAAGCTACGTGAGCTTTCCGCTGTTTTTGGCTCACCTGGACGAAGACGCTCATAAATTTCTTTAAGAGCTTCATCTGTACGAGAATCCATTGGATTTTTGTGGATATCTTTTTCAACAGTGTTGCGAACTAATTCACTATCCCCAAAGATATCAAAAATCTCGTCATCCCCAGAGAAACCAAGGGCACGAACTAAGGTCGTAAATGGAATCTTACGCGTACGGTCGATACGAGTATAAGCAATATCTTTTGAGTCTGTTTCAAGCTCTAGCCAAGCTCCACGGTTCGGAATAACCGTTGATCCATAGCCAACCTTACCGTTCTTGTCCACCTTATCATTGAAGTAGACACCTGGTGAACGTACGAGCTGAGATACGATGATCCGCTCTCCACCATTGATGATGAAGGTTCCCATCTCAGTCATGATTGGGAAATCACCAAAGAAGACTTCTTGAGTTTTGATTTCGCCTGTTTCCTTGTTGACCAAGCGGAAGGTTACAAAGATTGGGGCAGAATAGCTCGCATCATGGATACGTGCTTCTTCCAAGGTATACTTTGGTTCTCTGATTTCATAGCCGACGAATTCCAACTCCATTGTGTCTGTGAAGTTCGAAATTGGCAATACATCTTCGAAAACTTCTTTCAAACCATGATCCAGAAAATCTTTAAATGAATCCGTTTGGATTTCAATCAAATTTGGTAAATCAAGAACTTCTTTGATTCTTGAAAAAAACTACGACAGGGTCCGATGTTTCCCGTATTGAACGTCATGTCCTGCCAAAGTTTTAACTCCTTTTCTATACTAGGATACCAGCTAGGGGAAGGCCCTCTCTGAAAATCCGGTTTCTAGATCGCTTCTGACCACATCAGAATAGTTCTGATCCAGTCGAAACGATGTTATGAAGGGGGTGTGATCTACATCACGTGAGAAGAAATCTCCTCCGTATCATTCATCCTTTTTGGAATTTTTTTAGAAAAGATTAAGTTTGTGTGACAAATCTGTTTTTGTTTTTCTAAAAAAATAGGCACAAAAAGAGCGACTAAATCGACTTTTTATAAAGTTTGATTTAACTGCTGTAAGCTTCTATTTGGACAATATTTCAAATAAAGCGCACGACAAATTACTTGTCCTTATTATATCGTATTTTCACAAAAAACACAAGGTTTTCTCTAGACATGAAAACGATTTTATGGTATTGTCCCTCATTATTTTTTTATCGGTTTTTGTCCACTGATGATGAACTGCTTGGCGTGCTAGATATTGTTCCTGTCCGATTGCTATTGCGATTTCCCATTGGAAGTCGATTTGCTGAACCTCCTAGCATTCCAGCCCAAGCACTAGCATAATCACTATCTGATCCACCAATCGCAAAAGCGGTAGGTCGTTTGTGGAGCACCATTTTTAGCCCAATAGCTGGTAACTGTCGCACCCTGACACATCGATGTCACGACCATTGACATTGACACGACCAGGGTCGTTGTCCTGTAGCTTTCAGAACAGTCGATGAAATGACACTGCTATCTAGGGTGAAGCGATCTTGCACTCCCCAAGCATTTGGATCCGCCTGATAGATGGCATTGGCTAAATAGGCCATGTAACTTGCGTTGTTGTTGTAACCTGTCAATGGAGCCATAGAAGCATTGTTATCGTGTCCAATCCAGCCACCTAAGGTGAGATTTGGAGTAGACAGCATGAGCCACATATCTCCATTCTCATTGGTAGTTCCGGTTTTCCCTGATCCAATCGGCATTAGCAAGGGTTGGGTTGACCTGGCTGATCCGGCTCTTGAAGGTCGTTGTTGCACCGGAGCTGATGACACCTCTCAACAGATCTTGCATGATAGTCGCAGTTGCTTTGCTGAGTAAACTCGAGTTGGTTTGCTTTCGTGTTGGTAAACAACTTTTCCGTTTTGGTCCATGATTTTTTTCAATCATGTAGCGTTTTTTTGGTAATTCCCATTATTGGCAAGGGTTTGATAACCATTTGTATGTTGGGCTACGCTGACTTCGATCCCGCCTCCCATTGGCAGACTTTCAATGCCGTACTCAGCGATATCGTAGCCCATTTTTTTCCATATAGCCAGGTACATCGACACCCTTTTTCACGGAGAGTACGATAGGGTCCAATAAGCTGGGATATTCCATGAGGTATTGAGGGCCTCTCGAGGTCCATCATACCAGTTCCTCGGTTATCCACGTGCATAATTGGCTCTCCACTAGAGAAGTTGGTTGGGTAATTGGAGACGATGCTATTGCTTCCCATCAAGCCTTGGTCAATGGCGATTCCATAAGCCAGCAAGGGTTTAATGGTAGAACCTGGAGAACGCTTTGTATCAAAGGCATGGTTATTTTGATTCCCGTCAAAATTCCGTCCCCCAACAAAGCCAAGAATCGCTCCTGTTCGGTTGTCCATAAGGACATTCCCAACTTCTACCGTACCCGTTCCATCATCCAAGATACCACCATAATTGGCAACTGCTTCTTGCATGGCATTGTAGATAGCTTTGTTGATAGTGGTTTGGACCGTATAGCCACCCTCTCTCAATTCTTTCTTCGCTAACTCTTGATAAGACTTAACCGTTGAATTGTTTTTTAGGTCGTGACTAGAAACGTTGTCTCTCTTGATTAGATACTCATACATAGCATCTTCCGCTTCACTAACAGCTTGGAAATACAAGTAGTCGTGTGGTGTCTTCTCGATGCCATTTGAAGGAAGGAAATCCTTGCTTAGATCATATTGACTATATTGGTCGTACTCTTCCTTGCTGATAGCACCCGTCCGATACATATTGTACAAGACATCCTTGGCACGATCCAAGCCTAAAAGCTTGATTTTCCGGAGTCTTTGAGGCTGCCATCAGAAGCGTAAGGTGAGTAGACAATTGGGACTCTGTGGCAAACCAGCAATAAATGCTGCCTGTGGAATGAGTCAAGTCTTTGGCAGAAACTCCAAAAAAATCCCTTGAGCTGCAGCTTCCACTCCCTGCAATATTTTGTCCCACGGTTGTTTCGACCAAATGGAGACACATTGAGGTAGGTCGTTAAAATTTCGTCCTTATCCATTACCCGCTCAAGAGCAAGGGGCATCGATAATCTCAGCGACTTTCCGTGAGAAGGTCGGTGCATCTCCCACAACTTGTTGTTTAATCAACTGTTGGGTCAGAGTCGAACCCCCACTAGAAGAACCCTACTCCAGCAACTGAACCCAAGGTGGCCCGGATTACTGCCTTTGGAACAACCCCCATTATGGCTATTAAAATTCTCATCCTCTGTGGCAATAACAGCCTTTTTGACATTGTCCGAAATCGCATCCTTTTGGACAGGGATCCGAATCAAGTCACTGTCAATATCAGAAATGATGCTTCCATCTGAGTAGGAAATCTTTGAAACACTGGAAATATTTCGTACTTGTTGAACCAGTTGGGTCGGATCCGGTGTCTCTGTCTCATTAAATAGGCTGGCCGCATAGCCAATCGCAATCCCTGCACCAAACAAGAGACCACCTAAAGCAAACACCAATAGCACATCCCAAAGGAGTTTCATCGTGCGGAGAATCGTTGCTACGAAAATCTCCTAGTGACCAGCCCTCCTTGTCTTCTTTCTCATCGACTTCAACAGTCATCTTGGCAAAGAAGTCTTTTATTTTCTTCCCGCACTTTGTAAAAAATTCTCTCATTTGACTCACTCTATTTCTCCTTGTCCTTCCTATTATACCAAATGGACCTCTTTCTTTTCAATTCCTAAAGTTGAGAACACCGTTTCCAACTGGATTTTTTTCGTCCTTTCATTGCTATTTCAAGTCATTATGGTAAAATAGAGAGAAACCATACAGATACTGGACTGTTTTTCATCGATCCGGCCAGTAGCTTAGAAAAAGGAGAGAACGATGCACATTTTTGATGAGCTAAAAAGAACGTGGTTTGATTTTTCCAAACGACTGACGAAGATGCTTTGCGTAAAGCCCTAGAAGAAGGACAAGTATCGTATTATACTGGCTACGATCCAACTGCTGATAGTTTGCACCTTGGGCACCTTGTTGCAATCTTGACCAGTCGTCGCTTACAATTGGCAGGCCACAAACCTTATGCGCTTGTCGGTGGTGCGACCGGACTCATTGGAGACCCTTCTTTCAAAGATGCCGAGCGCAGTTTACAAACTAAGGAGACTGTAGACGGTTGGGTCACTTCTATCCAAGGGCAATTGTCTCGTTTCTTAGATTTTGAAAATGGGGAAAAATAAGGCTGTCATGGTCAATAACTACGACTGGTTTGGCAGATCAGCTTCATTGACTTCCTTCGCGACATCGGAAAAATACTTTACTGTCAACTACATGATGAGCAAGGAATCTGTGAAGAAACGTATTGAAACAGGAATTTCTTACACTGAATTTGCCTACCAAATCATGCAAGGCTACGACTTCTTTGTTCTGAACCAAGAGCACAATGTCACTCTGCAAATCGGTGGTTCTGACCAGTGGGGAAATATGACTAGCTGGTACCGAGTTGTTGCGTCGGAAGGCTGATAAAGACTGGTCACGTCATCACTGTTCCCCTCATTACAGATGCGACTGGTAAGAAATTTGGTAAATCTGAAGGAATGCGGTTTGGCTCAACCCTGAAAAAAACTTCTCCATACGAAATGTACCAATTCTGGATGAATGTCATGGATGCGGATGCTGTGCGCTTCTTGAAGATCTTCACTTTCTTGTCACTGGATGAAATCGAAGAGATCCGCAAACAGTTTGAGAGCTGCTCCTCATGAACGCTTGGCTCAAAAGATCTTGGCGCGTGAAGTGGTCACCCTTGTCCACGGTGAAGAAGCTTACAAGGAAGCCCTCAACATCACGGAACAACTCTTTGCAGGAAATATCAAAAACCTTTCTGTCAAAGAACTCAAACAAGGACTTCGTGGTGTCCCAAACTACCAGGTCCAAGCAGACGAGAACCTCAACATCGTAGAATTGCTTGTAACTTCTGGCGTAGTCAATTCCAAACGTCAAGCTCGTGAAGATGTCCAAAATGGTGCCATCTACATCAACGGCGACCGCATCCAAGACCTTGACTATGTCTTGAGCGATAGCGATAAATTGGAAAACGAATTGACCGTTATCCGTCGCGGTAAGAAAAAATACTTTGTTTTGACTTATTAAAAAGAAGACCTCTGAAGCTATGACTTTCAGAGGTTTTTTGTTACACTAGAAGTATCATGACACCGATCAAACCAAAATTACAACGATTTCAGACTGCCACTGCTTTTGCCTGTCCCATCTGTCAAGAAGCCCTCGACCTGGTCCAACAAAGCTTGGTCTGCACTAACCGCCACTCCTTTGACCTTGCTAAGTTTGGCTATGTGAACTTAGCCCCACAAGTGAAGGCTTCCAAGGACTATGACAAGGAGAATTTTCAAAACCGGCAACTCGTTCTAGAGAACGGTTTTCTACGACCATATCCTCACTAGCCCTGTCAGAATGCTTTGTCTCCACTGGACCATCCAGCCAACATTTTAGATATTGGTTGCGGAGAAGGCTACTATTCGCGCATCTTGCAAGAACGCTATCCAGACCATTCCTTTTTACGCCTTTGATTTATCTAAAGGAATCGATCCAACTGGTCGCCAAAAGCGACCAGGAATGGAAGGTCAAGTGGTTTGTCGGAGATCTAGCTCGTCTCCTCTTTTTGGACCAGAGCATGGACCTTCTCCTAGATATCTTTTTCGCCAGCAAATTATCAGGAATTTAAACGGGTCCTGGCCCCAGACGGTCGCCTTATCAAGGTCATCCCAACAGTCGCCCATCTGCAAGAGATTCGTCAGAAGGTGAAGGACCACCTGGATCAGGCTGATTATTCCAATGAGCAGATTATTCAACATTTTCTCTGATCATTTTACGATTGAAAAACACCATCCATTGCCAGGAAACCTTCGAACTCACACCAGCATTGCGAGAGGCTCTTCTGAGCATGACGCCTCTCCTCTTTCACGTCAATCCAGCTCAAATTGACTGGAACGATCTGACTCAGGGTCACCATTTCTGCCACGATTTTTGATCGGAAGAAGCAACTAAAAACACCCTCCATTGATTATGACTGCACCCCAAAAGTTAGACAGAAAAAATCTAACTTTTGGGGTGTTTTTATTATGAAATTAACTTATGAAGATAAAGTTCAAATATATGAATTGAGAAAGCAAGGTCAAACCTTTAACCAACTTTCAAAAAGATTTGGTGTGGATGCTTCTGGATTAAGATATATGTTGAGGCTGATTGAACGTTACGGAATAGAAATTGTTAAAAAAGGTAAGAATTGTTACTATTCTCCAGAACTAAAACAAGAAATGATTGATAAAGTGCTACTTGAAGGTCGTTCACGAAAAAGTGTATCTTTAGATTATGCTCTACCCCATCCTTCGCTGTTGAAAAATTGGATAGCACAATACAAGAAAAATGGGTATACTATTGTTGAGAAAACAAAAGGGAGAGTACCTAAAATGGGACGTAAACGTAAGAAAACTTGGGAAGAAATGACAGAACTAGAGCGACTCCAAGAGGAGAATGAACGCTTACGTACCGAGGTAGCTTACCTAAAAAAGTTAAAAGAGTTAGAAGACAGGGACGAAGCCTTACAGCGAGAAAGGCAGAGACAATTAGAGAAATGGCTTCAGGAGGATTTCGACTAGATTTACTTCTTGAAACGGCTCGTTTACCGCGGTCAACTTACTATTATCAGTTGAAACAATTGTGTGAACTAGACAGAAACAAAGAGTTTAAAGCTGAAATTCAAGCTATTTTTACTGAACACAAAGGAAATTATGGCTATCGACGCATCACTCTCGAATTGAGAAATCGTGGCTTCGTAGTGAACCATAAGAAGGTGCAGCGTCTGATGAAAGTACTTGGTTTAACGGCTCGAATTCGCCGTAAACGGAAGTATTCATCATACCAAGGAGAGATTGGCAAGAAAGCAGATAACCTTATTCAACGCCAATTTGAAGCAACCAAACCAATGCAAAAGTGCTATACGGATGTGACAGAATTTGTCATTCCAGCAAGCACCCAGAAGCTTTATTTATCACCAGTTTTAGATGGCTTTAACAGCGAAATTATCGCCTACAATCTTTCTACTTCACCGAACTTAGCACAAGTAAAAATGATGTTGGAACAAGCCTTTACAGAGACACACTACGAGAACACTATTCTCCATAGTGATCAGGGATGGCAATACCAACATAATTTCTATCATCATTTTTTTTTGAGGATAAAGGGATTCAAGCATCCATGTCACGTAAAGGGAATAGCCCAGATAACGGCATGATGGAATCCTTCTTTGGCATTTTGAAATCAGAAATGTTTTATGGTTACGA
>BNJU01004321.1_pt1 | contig 71877 bp, 139 predicted proteins | sample 8539281 | NCBI WGS metagenome assembly BNJU01 (sample SAMD00202456, study PRJDB9452) | human saliva metagenome | isolation source: human saliva | place: Japan | reverse complement strand
AAACAGTCTATAGCTTTGATGCAAGAGGTTGCGACACGCTCGGTTGCATTGCCACGCAATGACGTGTCGGTTTTCTTGTGGAGCTAGCCTATTATCTTTAAATAGACGAAAAAGGAGAAAAAAGATGGCAAACAAAAATCCGCATCCGTTTGAAAGCTTACGAACACCGTACACTTGATACAGCGGCTGCAAAAATCGTAGAAACTGCTACTCGTACAGGTGCCGAAGTTGCAGGGTCCAATCCCACTTCCAACTGACGTAGCCTCTACACAATCATTCGTGCGACTCACAAATACAAAGATTCTCGCGAACAATTTGAAATGCGGACACACAAACGCTTTGATCGATATCATCAACCCAACTCAAAAAAACAGTTGATGCTTTGATGAAAGTTGGATCTTCCAAGTGGTGTGAACGTAGAAATCAAACTCTAATCAGATGCAAGATAAAAGTATTCAGGGTTCAAATTGAACACGGGCTAGAACTCTGCAAAAGATAAAACTTCCTAGTGTTCGTCGAACACTGCGTCAGTTTTCCTATTTTTGCCATGAGCTCTTAACGCCCTTAGTATCTTAATCTTGAGCATAAAAAACGCTCGTTAAAAACTTTTTGAAAAAATATAGAAAAGGAAACATTTTCTCATGACAAAAGGAATCTTAGGGAAAAAAGTGGGAATGACTCAAATCTTCACTGAAGCTGGCGAATTGATCCCTGTAACTGTTGTTGAAGCAACACCAAACGTGGTTCTTCAAGTAAAAACAGTTGAAACAGATGGTTATAACGCTGTTCAAGTCGGTTTTGACGACCTTCGTGATGTATTGAGCAACAAACCTGCTAAAGGACATGTAGCGAAAGCTAACACGGCTCCTAAGCGCTTCATTCGTGAATTCAAAAACATTGAAGGCTTAGAGGTCGGTGCAGAAATCACAGTGGATACATTCGAAGCTGGCGATGTTGTTGATGTAACAGGAACTTCAAAAGGTAAAGGTTTCCAAGGTGTTATCAAACGCCACGGTCAATCACGTGGTCCAATGGCTCACGGTTCTCGTTATCACCGTCGTCCTGGTTCTATGGGACCAGTTGCGCCTAACCGTGTTTTCAAAAACAAACACTTGGCAGGACGCATGGGTGGCAACCGTGTAACGATTCAAAACCTTGAAATCGCACAAGTTGTTCCAGAGAAAAACGTTATCCTCATCAAAGGTAACGTGCCTGGTGCTAAGAAATCTCTTATCACTATCAAGTCAGCAGTTAAAGCTGGTAAATAATAAAGAAAGGGGAAATCAGTCACAATGGCAAACGTAAAATTATTTGACCAAACTGGTAAAGAAGCTGGTGAAGTAGTTCTTAACGATGCAGTATTTGGTATTGAGCCAAATGAATCAGTTGTCTTTGACGTTGTTATCAGTCAACGTGCAAGCCTTCGTCAAGGAACTCACGCTGTTAAAAACCGCTCTGCAGTATCAGGTGGCGGACGCAAACCATGGCGTCAAAAAGGAACTGGACGTGCGCGTCAAGGTTCTATTCGCTCTCCACAATGGCGTGGTGGTGGTACCGTATTTGGTCCAACTCCTCGTTCATACGCCTACAAACTTCCACAAAAAGTTCGTAGATTGGCACTTAAATCAGTTTATTCTGAAAAAGTTGCTGAGGACAAATTCGTAGCTGTAGACAGCCTTTCATTTACAGCTCCAAAAGACTGCTGAGTTTGCAAAAGTACTTGCTGCGCTTAGCCTTGATACAAAAGTACTTGTAATTCTCGAAGAAGGAAACGAATTTGCTGCACTTTCAGCTCGTAACCTTCCAAATGTGAAAGTTGCAACAGCAACAACTGCAAGTGTTCTTGATATCGTAAATAGCGACAAACTTCTTGTTACTAAAGAAGCTATCTCTACAATCGAGGAGGTTCTTGCATAATGAATTTGTATGACGTAATCAAAAAGCCTATCATCACAGAAAAGCACAATGGTTCTTCTTGAAGAAGGCAAATACGTATTTGAAGTGGACACTCGTGCTCATAAACTTTTGATCAAACAAGCGGTTGAAGCTGCTTTTGACGGAGTGAAAGTTGCAAATGTGAACACAATCAATGTAAAACCAAAAAGCAAAAACGTGTAGGGCGTTATACTGGTTTTACAAACAAAAACTAAAAAAAGCTATCATCACTCTTACAGCTGATTCTAAAAGCAATCGAGTTGTTCGGTGCTGAAGCAGAATAATCTAAGGAGGAAATATCGTGGGAATCAGAGTTTATAAACCAACTACAAATGGTCGCCGTAATATGACTTCTTTGGATTTCGCTGAAATCACAACGAGCACTCCAGAAAAAAACTTTTGCTTGTTTCTTTGAACAACAAAGCTGGTCGTAACAACAACGGTCGTATCACGGTTCGTCACCAAGGTGGTGGACACAAACGCCATTACCGTTTGATTGACTTCAAACGTAACAAAGACGGTGTTGAAGCAGTTGTTAAAACAATTGAATACGATCCAAATCGTTCAGCAAACATCGCTCTTGTACATTACACTGACGGTATGAAAGCTTACATCATCGCTCCTAAAGGTCTTGAAGTTGGTCAACGCATCGTTTCTGGACCAGAAGCGGATATTAAAGTCGGAAATGCTCTTCCACTTGCTAATATCCCAGTTGGTACATTGATTCATAATATTGAATTGAAACCAGGACATGGTGGTGAATTGGTACGTGCTGCTGGAGCGTCTGCTCAAGTATTGGGACAAGAAGGTAAATATGTTCTTGTTCGTTTGCAATCAGGCGAAGTTCGCATGATTCTTGGAACTTGCCGTGCAACTGTCGGTGTTGTTGGAAATGAACAACATGGATTGGTTAACCTTGGTAAGGCTGGACGCAGCCGCTGGAAAGGCATCCGCCCAACAGTCCGCGGTTCTGTAATGAACCCGAACGATCACCCACACGGTGGTGGTGAAGGTAAAGCACCAGTTGGTCGTAAAGCACCATCTACTCCATGGGGCAAACCTGCTCTTGGACTTAAAACTCGTAACAAGAAAGCGAAATCTGACAAACTCATCGTTCGTCGTCGCAACGAGAAATAATCTAAAACAATCTATCCGCCAGCTCGGTAGCGCTGCTAAGCAGCGCAGGCCGCTGTGGTACTTATTTTAAAGGAGAAAACATAAAAATGGGACGCAGTCTTAAAAAAGGACCTTTCGTCGATGAGCATTTGATGAAAAAAGTTGAAGCTCAAGCCAACGACGAAAAGAAAAAAGTCATCAAAACTTGGTCACGTCGTTCAACGATCTTTCCCAAGTTTCATCGGATATACAATCGCAGTCTATGACGGCCGCAAGCATGTACCTGTATATATTCAGGAAGACATGGTAGGTCACAAGCTTGGTGAGTTTGCGCCAACTCGTACTTACAAGGGTCACGCAGCTGACGATAAGAAGACACGTAGATAAGAGAGGAGAAGACATGGCAGAAATTACTTCAGCTAAAGCAATGGCTCGTACAGTGCGCGTTTCCCCTCGTCAAAATCTCGTCTGGTTCTTGACAATATCCGTGGGAAAGATGTCGCTGACGCAATCGCAATCTTGAAATTCACTCCAAAACAAAGCTGCTGGCATTATCGAAAAAGTGTTGAACTCAGCAATCGCTAACGCAGAAAACAACTTTGGTTTGGAAAAAGCAAACTTGGTAGTATCTGAAGCTTACGCAAACGAAGGACCAACCATGAAACGTTTCCGTCCACGTGCGAAAAGGTTCAGCTTCACCAATCAACAAACGCACTAGCCACATCACAGTGGTTGTTGCAGAAAAAAATAAGGAGGTAAAATCGTGGGTCAAAAAAAGTACATCCAATAGGTATGCGTGTCGGTATCATCCGTGACTGGGATGCCAAATGGTATGCTGAAAAAGAATACGCGGATTACCTTCATGAAGATCTTGCAATCCGTAAATTCATTCAAAAAGAATTAGCTGACGCAGCTGTTTCAACTATTGAAATCGAACGCGCAGTAAATAAAGTAAACGTTTCTCTTCACACTGCTAAACCAGGCATGGTTATCGGTAAAGGTGGAGCAAACGTTGATGCACTTCGTGCAGAAACTTAACAAATTGACTGGTAAACAAGTCCACATCAACATCATTGAAATCAAATCACCAGATTTGGATGCTCATCTTGTTGGTGAAGGAATTGCTCGCCAATTAGAACAACGTGTTGCTTTCCGTCGTGCTCAAAAAAACAAGCAATCCAACGTACCATGCGTGCAGGGAGCTAAAGGAATTAAAACTCAAGTATCTGGCCGCTTGAACGGTGCTGATATCGCTCGTAGTGAAGGGTATTCTGAAGGAACTGTTCCGCTTCATACGCTTCGTGCAGATATTGATTACGCTTGGGAAGAAGCAGATACTACTTACGGTAAACTTGGTGTTAAAGTCTGGATTTACCGCGGAGAAGTTCTTCCAGCTCGTAAAAACACTAAAGGAGGTAAATAACCAATGTTAGTACCTAAACGTGTTAAACACCGTCGCGAATTTCGTGGTAAAAATGCGCGGTGAAGCTAAAGGTGGTAAGGAAGTGGCATTTGGAGAATATGGTCTTCAAGCAACTACTAGCCATTGGATCACAAACCGCCAAATCGAAGCTGCTCGTATCGCTATGACGCGTTACATGAAACGTGGTGGTAAAGTTTGGATTAAAATCTTCCCACATAAATCATACACTGCCAAAGCTATCGGGGTTCGTATGGGATCTGGGAAAGGTGCTCCAGAAGGTTGGGTTGCACCAGTTAAACGTGGTAAAGTGATGTTTGAAATCGCTGGTGTGCCTGAGGAAGTTGCTCGTGAAGCGCTTCGTCTTGCAAGCCACAAATTACCAGTTAAAACAAAATTCGTAAAACGTGAAGCAGAATAAGGAGAAGGCATGAAACTTAATGAAGTAAAAGAATTTGTTAAAGAACTTCGTGGTCTTTCTCAAGAAGAACTCGCGAAGCGTGAAAGAGAATTGAAGAAAGAATTGTTTGAACTTCGTTTCCAAGCAGCAACAGGTCAATTAGAACAAACTGCACGCTTGAAAGAAGTGAAAAAGCAAATCGCTCGTATCAAAACTGTTCAATCAGAAATGAAATAATAGACTTGGGAAAGGAGAAATTCTAAAATGGAACGTAATCAACGTAAAACGCTTGTTGGACGCGTCGTTTCTGACAAGATGGATAAAACAATCACAGTTGTAGTTGAAACAAAACGTAACCACCCAGTCTATGGTAAGCGTATTAACTACTCTAAAAAATACAAAGCGCATGATGAAAATAACATCGCTAAAGAAGGCGATATTGTTCGTATCATGGAAACTCGTCCGCTTTCAGCTACAAAACGCTTCCGTCTTGTAGAAGTTGTAGAAGAAGCAGTTATCATCTAATCAAACCAGAAAGGAGAAAACTTAAATGATTCAAACAGAAACTCGTTTGAAAGTTGCTGACAACAGCGGTGCCCGCGAAATCTTGACAATCAAAGTTCTTGGTGGTTCAAAGCGTAAATTCGCTAGCATTGGCGATGTCATCGTTGCATCTGTAAAACAAGCTACTCCTGGTGGTGCGGTTAAAAAAGGTGACGTTGTAAAAGCGGTTATCGTTCGTACTAAATCAGGTGCTCGTCGCAAAAGATGGTTCATACATCAAATTTGACGAAAAATGCTGCAGTGATTATCCGTGATGATAAAACACCTCGCGGAACACGTATCTTTGGTCCAGTTGCACGTGAATTGCGTGAAGGTGGATTCATGAAGATCGTCTCACTTGCTCCAGAAGTACTTTAATCAAAAACAAACTAAGTCCCCTATCTTCGACAGATAGGGTGCCCATCAGGGCGTAAGAAATCAAAGGAGAAACCAATGTTTGTAAAAACTGGCGACAAAGTTCGCGTGATTGCTGGTAAAGACAAAGGCGTTGAAGCTAAAGTCGTTGCCGCACTTCCAAAAGTAAATAAAGTTGTTGTTGAAGGTGTAAATATCATCAAGAAACACCAAAAACCGAAATAACGAAAAACCCTCAAAGGTGCTATCGTAGAAAAAAAGAAGCACCAATCCATGTATCTAACGTTCAAGTGTTGGACAAAAAATGGTGTTGCAGGGCGTGTTGGCTACAAGTTTGTAGACGGCAAAAAAGTTCGTTACAATAAAAAATCAGGCGAAGTGCTTGACTAATCACGAAGGAAAGGAGAAGTATAATGGCTAATCGTTTAAAAGAAAAATATCTTAATGAAGTAGTTCCTGCTTTGACTGAAAAGTTTAACTACTCATCTGTTATGGCTGTGCCAAAAGTGGATAAAATCGTTTTTGAACATGGGTGTTGGAGATGCTGTATCAAATGCTAAAAATCTTGAAAAAGCTGCTGAAGAGCTTGCTCTTATCTCAGGTCAAAAACCACTTATCACTAAAGCTAAAAAATCTATCGCCGGCTTCCGTCTTCGTGAAGGTGTAGCGATCGGTGCTAAGGTAACTCTTCGTGGCGAACGCATGTATGAATTCTTGGATAAATTGGTTACTGTATCACTTCCACGTGTTCGTGACTTCCACGGTGTTCCAACAAAATCATTTGATGGACGCGGAAACTACACACTTGGTGTGAAAGAACAATTGATTTTCCCAGAAATCAACTTTGATGATGTTGACAAGACTCGTGGTCTTGACATTGTTATTGTAACAACTGCTAACACGGATGAAGAATCACGTGAATTGCTTACGGGCCTTGGAATGCCTTTTTGCAAAATAATCTAGGAGGTAAATAAATTGGCTAAAAAATCAATGATTGCTAAGAACAAACGCCCTGCGAAGTTCTCTACGCAAGCTTACACTCGTTGCGAACGTTGTGGTCGTCCACATTCAGTTTACCGCAAGTTTAAACTTTGCCGTGTTTGCTTCCGCGAGTTAGCATACAAAGGACAAATTCCAGGCGTTACCAAAGCTCTTGGTAATTATAGCTTCCATTTTCGCCGTGAGTCGTCGTTATTCGCTCTTGCTCTAACTCTAGTTATGCCTGCGAGCGAATGCCCTAGACTCACTTAGAAAATGAAACCTATAAACAAAAATATTCTGAGCCTAGCTCAATCATTAACTAGCAAGTGAATTATCAAACTACTAGTAAGAGGAGAAAAACAAAATGGTTATGACTGACCCAATTGCAGACTTTTTGACACGTATTCGTAATGCGAATCAAGCAAAACATGAAGTGTTAGAAGTACCTGCATCAAATATCAAAAAAGGGATTGCTGAAATCCTTAAACGCGAAGGTTTTGTGAAGAACGTTGAGTACATTGAAGATGATAAACAAGGTGTTATTCGTGTATTCCTTAAATACGGTCAAAACGGTGAAAAAGTTATCACTGGTTTGAAACGTGTTTCAACACCAGGACTTCGTGTTTACAAAAAAATGTGAAGATCTTCCAAAAGTCTTGAAATGGACTTGGAATTGCGATTATCTCAACATCTGAAGGCTTTGTTGACTGACAAAGAAGCACGCCAAAAGAATGTTGGTGGAGAGGTTATCGCTTACGTTTGGTAATATTTAGCTCCCAATTTCTTTGTGACTCTTCGTTATCGTCTCTTGCCTCAACCCTAAAGTTATGCCTGCGAGACGATGCCTAGATTCACTTTGAAATTGAAACCCTAAATATTCCTTTAAATCGAGAATTGATTTGAACCCCCGTGAAAACTAGCCGTTCTGGCCTGACAATTTAACAGGAGAATAAAAAACATGTCACGTATTGGTAATAAAGTTATCGTGTTGCCTGCTGGTGTGAAATCACTAACAATGACAACGTTGTAACTGTAAAAGGACCTAAAGGAGAACTTACTCGTGAGTTCTCAAAAGATATTGAAATCCGTGTGGAAGGAACTGAACTAACTCTTCACCGTCCAAACGATACAAAAGAAATGAAAACAATCCACGGAACAACTCGTGCTCTTTTTGAACAACATGGTTCATGGTGTATCAGAAGGATTCAAGAAAGAACTTGAAATGCGTGGGGTTGGATACCGTGCTCAACTTCAAGGTAAAAAATTGGTACTTTCAGTTGGTAAATCTCATCCAGATGAAGTGGAAGCTCCTGAAGGTATTACTTTTGAACTTCCAAATCCCAACGACTATTGTTGTGAACGGAATCTCAAAAGAAGTAGTTGGACAAACTGCTGCTTATATCCGTAGTTTGCGTGCTCCTGAACCATATAAAGGGAAAGGTATCCGCTACGTTGGTGAATTCGTCCGCCGTAAAGAAGGTAAAACTGGTAAATAATATTATAAGGTTGTTTTTTTCAACCAAAGATATTTATTTTCCAACTTTGTGCTTAGGCACGCAATAAAAATTAAGAGGTGAAAATTGTGATTTCGAAACCAGATAAAAAAATAAAATCCGCCAAAAAACGCCATCGTCGCGTTCGCGGAAAACTCTCTGGAACTGCTGATCGCCCACGTTTGAACGTCTTCCGTTCTAATACAGGCATCTACGCTCAAGTAATTGATGACGTAGCGGGTGTAACGCTCGCAAGCGCTTCAACTCTTGACAAAGAAGTTTCAAAAGGAACAAAAACTGAACAAGCCGTTGTTGTCGGCAAACTTGTTGCTGAACGTGCAGTTGCTAAAGGTATTACTGAAGTGGTGTTTGACCGCGGTGGATATCTATATCACGGACGTGTAAAAGCTTTGGCTGATGCAGCTCGTGAAAACGGATTGAAATTCTAATAGGGAGGACACTAGAAAATGGCATTTAAAGACAATGCAGTTGAACTTGAAGAACGCGTAGTTGCGATTAACCGTGTTACTAAAAAGTTGTTAAAGGTGGACGTCGTCTTCGTTTTGCAGCTCTTGTAGTTGTCGGTGACCGCAATGGTCGTGTAGGCTTCGGTACTGGTAAAGCTCAAGAAGTACCAGAAGCTATTCGCAAGGCAGTTGAAGATGCGAAGAAAAACTTGATTGAAGTACCAATGGTTGGCACAACAATTCCTCACGAAGTTCTTTCAGAATTTGGTGGAGCTAAAGTATTGTTGAAACCAGCTGTAGAAGGTTCTGGAGTTGCTGCTGGCGGCGCTGTTCGTGCCGTCATTGAATTGGCAGGTGTAGCAGATGTAACATCTAAATCACTTGGTTCTAACACTCCAATCAACATCGTTCGTGCAACTGTTGAAGGTTTGAAACAATTAAAACGCGCTGAAGAAGTTGCTGCCCTTCGTGGTATTTCAGTTTCTGACTTAGCATAAGAAAGGAGATTCACATGGCTCAAATTAAAATTACTTTGACAAAGTCTCCAATCGGACGCATTCCGTCACAACGTAAAACTGTTGTAGCACTTGGACTTGGCAAATTAAATAGCTCAGTTATCAAAGAAGATAATGCTGCTGTTCGTGGTATGATTACAGCAGTATCACACTTGGTAACTGTTGAAGAAGTTAAGTAAGCAATCATTTTGCTAGCAAAACTTTGAATTGAAATTAACTAGGGGATGAGAGGATTTTCTCAGCCCCTAAAACTAAATATATGTATAGGCGAGTTTATACTGAGGACACCTTTTTCTCAGTATGAGCGCTAGCATTTTACAAAAAGAGGAGAAAAAAATATAATGAAACTTCATGAATTACAACCTGCTACAGGTTCTCGTAAAGTCCGTAACCGTGTTGGTCGTGGTACTTCATCTGGTAATGGTAAAACAGCTGGACGTGGTCAAAAAGGGTCAAAAAGCTCGTAGTGGTGGTAAAGTTCGTCTTGGTTTTGAAGGTGGACAAACACCATTGTTCCGTCGTATGCCAAAACGCGGTTTCTTGAATATCAATCGTAAAGAATACGCAATTGTAAATCTTGATCAATTGAATGTTTTTGAAGACGGGACAGAAGTAACTCCAGTTGTCCTTATTGAAGCAGGAATTGTAAAAGCTGAAAAATCTGGTGTTAAGATTCTTGGTAACGGCGAATTGACAAAGAAATTGACTGTGAAGGCAGCTAAATTCTCTAAATCAGCCGAAGAAGCTATCACTGCTAAAGGTGGTTCAGTGGAAGTCATCTAAGCGAGGTGACCTATGTTTTTTAAACTATTAAAAGATGCATTAAAAATCAAACAGGTTCGTTCAAAAATTCTCTTTACAATTTTTATTGTATTAGTATTTCGAATTGGTACGACGATTACTGTTCCAGGTGTTAATGCAAAAAGCTTGGAAGCTCTTAATGGGCTTTCATTTCTAAACATGCTCAGCCTTGTGTCAGGTAATGCTTTGCGAAATTTCTCAGTATTTGCATTGGGAGTTAGTCCGTATATTACCGCCTCTATTGTTGTTCAATTGCTACAAATGGATATTTTACCTAAGTTTGTAGAATGGGGCAAGCAAGGTGAAGTTGGACGAAGAAAGTTAAATCAAGCAACGCGCTATATTGCCTTAGTCTTGGCGTTTGTTCAATCTATCGGTATTACAGCAGGTTTCCATACCTTGTCTAGTGCTAAGTTGGTGGCAACACCTAACTGGCAAACTTATTTGCTGATTGGTTTCCTTTTGACAACAGGTTCTATGATTGTGACTTGGTTAGGGGAACAAATCACAGATAAAGGCTATGGTAATGGTGTTTCTATGATTATCTTTGCAGGTATCGTAGCAGCAATTCCAGGAATGATTAAGAGTATATATGTAGACTACTTTGTCAATGTACCAAGCAGCCGTATTACTTCATCTATCATTTTTGTGACTATTCTGATTATAGCTGTTTTGCTCATTGTTTACTTTACAACATTCGTTCAACAAGCAGAATACAAAATTCCAATCCAGTATACAAAGATTGCGCAAGGTGCGCCTTCTAGCTCATACCTTCCTTTGAAGGTCAATCCAGCAGGTGTTATTCCGGTTATCTTTGCAAGTTCGATTACTGCCGCACCTGCAGCTATTTTCCAATTCTTGACAGCTACAGGTCATAATGCACAGTGGGTTCGAGTGGCCCAGTCCTTGTTTGCAACAACAACCGCAAGCGGAATTGTGATGTACGCACTCTTGATTATTTTGTTTACATTTTTCTATACATTTGTACAAATCAATCCAGAGAAAGCTGCAGAGAATTTGCAAAAGAGTGGTGCTTATATTCATGGTGTACGTCCGGGTAAAGGTACAGAAGAATACATGTCCAAGCTGCTTCGCCGCCTGGCGACAGTTGGTTCACTTTTCTTGGGCTTTATTTCGATTTTACCGATTTTAGCAAAAGATTTGTTTGGATTGACAGATGCTGTTGCTTTAGGTGGTACTAGTTTGCTGATTATTATTGCAACTGGTATTGAAGGAATGAAACAGCTTGAAGGTTACCTTCTGAAGAGAAAATATACTGGCTTTATGAATACAACAGAATAGAAACAGAGTAAAGAAAGATATTCTATACTTTCAAAAGCAATTTGCGTTAAAGTACGAACGCAGTGGTTGATGATGAAAATGAGTTTTTGTTTTCATCTTGAATCAACTATGTTGCGGGGTGGGAGAGCAAATCGAAAATCATAGATTTTCTGAAGTCTGTCCCACTCTTTTCTATTTTGTTTTTTTAAACAAGTTTATTAAGAATTTGTAATAGATTTATTTAAAAACAAAAAGGAGAAGGATCATGAATCTTTTGATTATGGGCTTGCCAGGTGCAGGCAAGGGTACTCAAGCGGCCAAAAATCGTTGAGGAATTTGGTGTTGCGCATATCTCAACAGGGGATATGTTCCGTGCAGCTATGGCAAACCAAACTGAAATGGGTGTACTTGCTAAATCATACATTGACAAAGGCGAATTAGTACCTGATGAAGTGACCAATGGAATTGTCAAAGAACGACTATCACAAGATGATATTAAAGAAAAAGGCTTTTTGTTAGACGGTTACCCACGCACCATTGAGCAAGCTTATGCGTTGGATGAGATATTGACTGCCCTTTGTCTTGTTTTGGATGGGGTTGTCAATATTGAAGTAGATCCGAATAGTCTACTAGAGCGCTTGAGTGGACGGATTATTCATAAAAAAACGGGAGAAACTTTCCATAAAGTATTTAATCCACCAGCAGATTATAATGAAGAAGATTATTACCAACGTGAAGATGACAAACCTGAAACAGTGAAACGTCGTTTGGATGTCAACATTGCACAAAGGTCAGCCGATTATTGATCATTATCGCGCTAAAGGTTTGGTTTATGATATTCAAGGAAATCAAGAGATTGATGATGTATTTAAAGATATTGAAAAAGTCTTGTTGAAGTTAAAATAAAAGCGTTTTTTACACTTGCAATATTTGACAAGTAGTGATACAATAAATTAGTCTGACTTATAATTGTTACCTCTGTGCTCAGAGGAATGAATCGAAATTTAGGGAGGTGCTTTTGCGTGGCAAAAGACGATGTGATTGAAGTTGAAGGCAAAGTAGTTGATACAATGCCGAATGCAATGTTTACGGTTGAACTTGAAAATGGACATCAGATTTTAGCAACAGTTTCTGGTAAAATTCGTAAAAACTATATTCGTATTTTAGCGGGAGACCGTGTTACTGTCGAGATGAGTCCTTATGATTTGACACGTGGACGGATCACTTACCGCTTTAAATAATCGAAATACTTGGAGGGATAAGAAATGAAAGTAAGACCATCGGTCAAACCAATTTGCGAATACTGCAAAGTTATTCGTCGTAATGGTCGTGTTATGGTGATTTGCCCAGCAAATCCAAAACACAAACAACGTCAAGGATAATAGAAAGGAGAAAAAATGGCTCGTATTGCTGGAGTTGATATTCCAAATGACAAACGTGTAGTTGTTTCACTGACTTATGTATACGGTATTGGTCTTCCAACATCTAAGAAAATTTTAGCAGCTGCTGGAGTTTCAGAAGATATTCGTGTGAAAGATTTAACATCTGATCAAGAAGACGCTATCCGTCGTGAAGTGGATGCTATCAAAGTTGAAGGTGACCTTCGTCGTGAAGTAAACTTAAACATCAAACGTTTGATGGAAATTGGTTCATATCGTGGAATCCGTCATCGTCGTGGACTTCCTGTACGTGGACAAAACACTAAGAACAACGCTCGCACTCGTAAAGGTAAAGCTGTTGCGATTGCTGGTAAGAAAAAATAATATAAGGAGGTAAAAAGTCTTGGCTAAACCAACACGTAAACGTCGTGTGAAGAAAAATATCGAATCTGGTATTGCTCATATTCACGCTACATTTAACAACACTATTGTTATGATTACTGATGTGCATGGTAACGCAATTGCTTGGTCATCTGCTGGAGCTCTTGGATTTAAAGGTTCTCGTAAATCTACACCATTTGCTGCCCAAATGGCATCTGAAGCTGCTGCAAAGTCTGCACAAGAACACGGTCTTAAATCAGTTGAAGTTACTGTTAAAGGTCCAGGTTCTGGTCGTGAGTCAGCTATTCGTGCTCTTGCTGCCGCTGGTCTTGAAGTAACAGCTATTCGTGATGTGACTCCTGTGCCACACAATGGTGCTCGTCCTCCAAAACGTCGCCGTGTATAATCATAAACCATTACACTGCTTTTCGTTTAAGAGGGAGTAACTAAATGATTGAGTTTGAAAAAACCAAATATAACAAAAAAATTGATGAAAATAAAAGACTATGGCATATTTGTAGTAGAACCACTAGAACGTGGTTATGGTACAACGCTTGAGAACTCACTTCGTCGTGTACTTCTTGCATCTCTACCAGGTGCTGCTGTGACATCTATCAATATCGAAGGTGTTCTACACGAGTTTGATACAGTTCCAGGTGTCCGTGAAGACGTCATGCAAATTATTTTTGAACGTCAAAGGGATTGCTGTAAAAATCTTACGTCGAAGACGAAAAGACAATTGAGCTTGATGTTGAAGGTCCTGCAGAAATCACTGCCGGTGATATTTTGACAGATAGTGATATTGAAATTGTAAACCCTGATCATTATCTCTTTACAATTGGTGAAGGTGCTAGCTTTAAAAGCTATTATGACCGTAAATACAGGTCGTGGTTATGTACCGGCTGATGAAAATAAAAAAGATGATGCACCAGTAGGGACGCTTGCGGTAGATTCAATCTATACGCCGGTGAAAAAAGTTAATTATCAAGTTGAACCAGCTCGCGTTGGTAGCAATGATGGTTTTGATAAATTAACTCTTGAAATCATGACAGATGGGACGATTATTCCAGAAGATGCTCTAGGGCTTTCTGCGCGCATTTTAACGGAACATTTAGACCTGTTTACTAACTTAACTGAAGTAGCAAAATCTACCGATGTGATGAAAGAAACAGAAAAAGTTTCAGATGATCGTGTGTTGGATCGTACAATTGAAGAATTAGATTTGTCAGTTCGTTCGTACAACTGTTTGAAACGTGCTGGTATCAATACTGTATTTGATTTAACAGAAAAAACCGAACCTGAAATGATGAAAGTAAGAAATCTAGGACGTAAGAGTCTTGAAGAAGTGAAAGTAAAACTTGCTGATCTCGGTCTTGGATTAAAAAATGATAAATAAAGGAGGAAAACATGGCTTACCGTAAACTAGGACGCACTAGCTCACAACGTAAAGCAATGCTTCGTGACTTGACCACTGACTTGATTATCAACGAATCAATTGTGACAACAGAAGCTCGTGCTAAAAGAAATCCGTAAAACAGTTGAAAAAAATGATTACTTTGGGTAAACGTGGTGATTTGCATGCTCGCCAGTCAAGCAGCAGCTTTTTTGTTCGTAACGAAATTGCATCAGAAAAACTATGATGAAGAAACAGAAAAAGTATACTTCAACTACTGCTCTTCAAAAATTATTCTCTGATTTAGCTCCTCGTTATGCAGAACGTAACGGTGGATATACTCGTATCCTTAAAACTGAACCACGTCGTGGTGATGCTGCTCCAATGGCAATCATTGAATTAGTATAAATTTTATCAATTTTGTTGAGTGTTATGATGATGGAGTAATGTTACTCTTAGTCTAGCTCTGGTCTACTGCTAGGATTTTTTTCCTAGCAGGGAACACTCATCTTATGATAAGAAACGTAGACAGCTTGTTTACGAAATTGCTTTTACAAAAAAACAATTTCGTAAGCAGGCGTTTTTAGAATTTCATAATCGATGCTTCACTACAGAATTTACAGAATTATAATACTGAATTTATCATGAAAACTCCCAAACAGACATCTGTTAATTTTAACTTTATCCGCTGAAAAAGAATGTAAAAGTACCTGAAGAGATAGATAGGGTGTATTAAGAAGTGCGAAATAGAAACCAAAAAGAGTAGAACAGCTACCCAGCTCTCCTAAAAGCTTCAAGTTCATGCTATCCTTAAAAGGTAAGTAAAAGGAAGGAGAAGGAAATGGAGTTCAAGGAGTTATATGGCAAGGTGAGAGGAATTGTGCTGAAGTGTCGGAGGGAATATTATGTCCACCTGTGGGAATTAAGCGATTGGGAACAAGAGGGCATGTTGGTGCTCTATCAGTTGGTGAGTCGCTATCCGCAGCTAGTAGAAGAAGATCATCAGCTCTATGTTTTACTATAAGACCAAGTTCCGCAATCATATCCTGGACATCCTCCGTAAACAGGAAAGCCAAAAACGCAAACTCGACCGTCAAGCTTATGAAGAAGTGAGCGAGATTGGTCACAAGCTCAGTCTAAAAGAACTGTATCTGGATGAATTGGTGATTCTCCGAGACCAGCTAAAGAGTTACCAAGCTCAACTGAGTTCAGAGAAACAAGAGCAGTATGAGCGCTTACTAGCCGATGAACGGTTCAAAGGCCGCCAAGCCATGATTCGAGAAGTAAGAGCCTACTTAAAAGACTATAGCGATTAAGATAAGTCAGAACTTTCCCTTTTTCAAAGGTTATAAATTTCGAATGATTTTCTTCGTGCATTTGGCATAAAAAAACAGAAATTCTCTTGTAAAATGGAAGAAATTTTGATATAATAGTAGATGTCGTGTAATCGGCAAATACTCATTTCAGATGAATTGTGAAGCCGTTGCCTACGGGTGGTTTTGCGAGTTGAAATCTGGGAGAGGAAAAAACAAAAAAGGAGACATTACTCATGGCAGTAATTTCAATGAAACAACTTCTTGAGGCTGGTGTACACTTTGGTCACCAAACTCGTCGCTGGAACCCTAAGATGGCGAAGTATATCTTCACAGAACGTAACGGTATCCACGTTATCGACTTGCAACAAACTGTAAAATTTGCAGATCAAGCATACGACTTTTATGCGTGACGCAGCTGCTAACGATGCAGTTATCTTGTTTGTTGGTACAAAAAACAAGCTGCTGATGCTGTAAAAGAAGAAGCAGAACGTGCTGGTCAATACTACATCAACCACCGTTGGTTGGGTGGAACACTTACAAACTGGGAAACGATTCAAAAACGTGTTGCTCGTTTGAAAGAAATCAAACGTATGGAAGAAGACGGAATTTTTGATGTTCTTCCTAAAAAAGAAGTCGCTCTTCTTAACAAACAACGCGCTCGTCTTGAAAAATTCTTGGGTGGTATCGAAGAAATGCCACGTATTCCAGATGTGATGTATGTTGTGGATCCACATAAAGAACAAATCGCTGTTAAAGAAGCTAAGAAATTAGGTATTCCAGTTGTAGCGATGGTGGATACAAATACAGATCCAGATGACATTGATGTCATCATTCCAGCTAACGACGATGCTATTCGTGCTGTTAAGTTAATCACTGCGAAAATGGCTGATGCAATTATCGAAGGTCGTCAAGGTGAAGATAACGTTGAATCAGTAGAAGCAGAATTAGCTGCAACTGATTCACAAGCAGATTCTATCGAAGAAATCGTTGAAGTTGTCGAAGGCCCAAACGAATAATCAAGTAACGAACCTATGGGGCGGGGCCTAGCCCTCCCCTTTTTATTAAATAAAACCGTAATATCTTAATTGGAGGATCAAAATGGCAGAAATTACAGCTAAGCTTGTAAAAGAATTGCGTGAAAAATCTGGTGCTGGTGTCATGGATGCTAAAAAAAGCACTTGTAGAAGTAGATGGCGATATCGAAAAAAGCAATCGAATTGCTTCGTGAAAAAGGTATGGCAAAAGCTGCTAAAAAAGCAGATCGTGTTGCTGCTGAAGGATTGACTGGTGTCTATGTGAGTGGCAATATCGCTGCTATCGTTGAAGTGAATTCAGAAACAGATTTTGTAGCAAAAAATGCTCAATTTGTTGAATTAGTAAACGAAACGGCTAAAGTGATTGCAGAAGGCAAACCAGCGAACAATGAAGAAGCTCTTGCTTTGACAATGCCTTCAGGTGAAACACTTGAAGCTGCTTATGTTAGTGCAACTGCTACAATCGGAGAAAAAATCTCATTCCGTCGTTTTGCAGTTGTTGAAAAAGCAGATGATCAAGTATTTGGAGCTTACCAACACAATGGTGGACGTATCGGCGTTATCACAGTTCTTTCAGGCAGTGACGAAGATCTTGCAAAACACGTGGCAATGCATGTTGCCGCTATGAAACCTTCTGTTCTTTCATACAAAGAATTGAGTGAAGAATTTATCCATGATGAATTGGCTCAAATGAACCATAAAATTGACCAAGACAATGAAAGCCGTGCAATGGTTGGTAAACCAGCACTTCCACACTACAAATTTGGTTCTAAACTTCAATTGACAGATGAAGTAATTGCACAAGCTGAAGAAGATATTAAAAACAGGTCTTGCGGCTGAAGGTAAGCCAGAAAAAAATCTGGGACAAAATCATCCCTGGTAAGATGGATCGCTTTTATGTTAGATAACACAAAAAGTCGACCAACAATATACACTCTTAGCCCAAGTTTATATTATGGATGACAGCAAAACTGTTGAAGCATTCTTGAAAGTCAAGGTGCTACAATCGCTAGCTTCACACGTTTTGAAGTAGGTGACGGTATTGAAAAAGCTGCCAATGATTTTTGAATCAGAAGTAGCTGCAACTATGGCTGCTGCTCTTGGTCAAAAACTAAGGTAATCAATAATTAGCATTTAAATCATAAATAAAAAGGTTAGAGAGCCGATGTAACTCTCTAGCCTTTTCTAGTAGCGTCTGCTATTATTTTTACAATTTTTCGTGAATCCTTGTGAGAAATCACAGAGTCTACAAAGATTAAAACGATTAAAGAAATTAGTAGATAGGTAATTTCGGAGTAGGCAAAAAGCGATTCGATATGTTTGTGTAAAGAGAATAGCACAGACATTTACAGCAATGATGGCTAAATCAATTGTCCACTTTATTTTTAGGTCTTATTGAAGATGGTTCAAATAAAAACGGAGCAAACAAACAGGCGACTAATGTGGCGACTTGGACATCCACATAATCAGCAGAAATAACTGTAAAAAAAGAATAAAGCTGAAACCAACCAAACCAGTACATGACGTGTATATTTGAACCAATCCATTTTCATTTATTTGGCCTCCTTTTATTATTATCGTCAAATTTTTCATCTATATTATAACGCTTTAAAATTAAAAAGGCAAGCGTTTACACTCAAATTATTCCTATTCTATAAAGCTTTTTCACTTGCTTGAATAATCAGACTTTTCAGTTTTTCATTTAGGTCTTTTTTTCTTTCAAAAAAATAAGAGATTTTCGGTATAATATTAGTCAAAGATAGTCAATGTCAGTTGCTCATTTATGGAACAAAAAGAAAGAACTGGAAGAAAGGGGTTGTCATGAGCCATAAGAATACGTCAGACAGTATTGAGGAATATATCAAAGCGATTTTAGCTCAAGCTGGGATTGCAGAGTTGAAGCGCAGTGAAATTGCAGATGTTTTTCAGGTTGTTCCAAGTCAGATAAATTATGTCATCAAGACACGTTTTACGGAAAGTCGTGGCTATGTTGTTGAAAAGCAAGCGTGGCGGAGGCGGCTACATTCGGATTGGTCGGATTGAATTCTCTAATCATCATGAGCTGCTTTGTGATTTGTTGCATAGCGTTGGCGAGCAAATCAGTCAACAGGTCTTTACAGATATCATTCAGCTATTGTTTGATGAAAAAATCATGACAGAACGAGAAGGGAATCTTCTTTTAGCGACGACAACAGACAGGGTATTGGGAGTAAATGCTGCACAGATTCGTGCGCGGATGTTAAAGAAAAATTTTTACAACAAGTTGATAGAAAAGGGAGAAAACTAATATATGAAATATTCAAAAAGCTTTGACAGAAAGTATTGAGTCAGCACAACTGTTAGCAGAGTCATTTTGAAACGGATTATTTGGAGTCTTGGCATTTGTTGATTGCCATGGCGAATAATCCTTATAGTGTTGCGGGCTCAGTTTTAAATGATTATCCGCTTGAAATTGATGATTTTGAGAAAGCAGCCTTTCATATCACAGGAAAAGATTTATCAACAAGAGGAAGCTTTACCATTTTGGCCGTTTTCTCATCGTATGAAAGTGTTGTTTTTGACAGCTGAGCGAATTGCAGAGGCTGTGCATGCTAAGAATCTTGGGACAGAGCATGTGTTGTTAGCTATGCTGTTTGATCGAGGAAGTTTGGCGGCACGTCTCCTTGAATTTACAGGATTTAGCTATGAGGATAAAGAAGGCGTTTTGCGCATGACCGATCTTCGGAAGAACTTAGAGCATAAGGCCAGCTGGGGTAAAGAAGATATAAAGGCGATTCGTCACCTAAATAAAAATGCTGCAGCAACAAGACAAACGATGGCTAATATGATGGGAATGCCTCCTGCAACCAGTGGCGGACTAGAAGATTATACTCGTGATTTAACCGAAATAGCTCATGCAGGTCTTTTTAGAACCGGTCATTGGGCGGGATGAAGAAATTTCGCGCATGCTTCAGATTTTAAGTCGCAAGACGAAAAAAATAATCCAGTGTTGGTAGGGAGATGCAGGAGTTGGGAAGACAGCATTAGCCCTTGGTTTGGCACAACGTGTCGCTGCTGGTCAAGTTCCAAATGAGCTTGCAAAGATGAGAGTTCTGGAGCTGGATTTGATGAATGTGGTAGCTGGGACTCGTTTTCGCGGTGATTTTGAAGAGCGGATGAACAATATTATCAATGATATTGAAGCAGACGGGCATGTGATTCTCTTTATTGATGAGCTTCATACTATTATGGGTTCTGGCAGTGGGATTGATTCGACATTAGATGCAGCAAATATTCTCAAGCCGGCTTTGGCCAGAGGGACACTCAGAACGGTCGGCGCAACGACACAAGAAGAGTACCAGAAATATATTGAAAAGGACGCAGCTCTTTCACGAAGATTTGCCAAGGTTACTATTGAAGAGCCCACAGTAGCTGATAGTATTGCAATTTTACAGGGGCTAAAGAAAACTTATGAAGATCACCACAAGGTCGTGATTACGGATTCGGCCATTGAGACGGCTGTTAAGTATGCTCATCGTTATCTAACAAGCAAACATCTACCGGATTCGGCCATTGATTTGCTAGATGAAGCCGCTGCAACAGTACAAAATAAAGGTCCGCAAAATCACGTAAAAGCAGAATTAAGTGCAGCAGACGAGGCTTTAATGGCAGGCAATTGGAACAAAGTTAGTACGTTGTTGGAGAAAGAGAGTCAGCCGATTGTCTATAAATTAAGAGTGAAAGACGAGGATGTTTTGGCAACGCTCAGCAGTTTATCAGGTATTCCCGTGCAAAAGTTGACGCAAACAGATGCGAAGAAATACCTCAATTTAGAAAAGGAACTGCACAAGCGGGTCATTGGGCAAAATGAAGCAATTTCTGCTATTAGTCGAGCGATTAGGCGCAATCAATCTGGTATCCGCACTAGCAAGCGTCCAATTGGCTCCTTTATGTTCTTAGGGCCAACCGGGGTCGGAAAAACTGAGCTAGCTAAGGCTTTGGCAGAAGTTCTCTTTGATGACGAAACAGCACTGATTCGTTTTGATATGAGTGAATACATGGAAAAATTTGCTGCCAGTCGCCTCAATGGAGCGCCTCCAGGTTATGTTGGTTATGAAGAAGGGGGCGAATTGACTGAAAAAGTTCGCAATCGTCCGTACTCTGTGCTCCTCTTTGATGAGGTAGAAAAAGCTCATCCTGATATTTTCAATGTGCTTCTCCAAGTCTTAGATGACGGGGTGCTGACAGACAGCAAGGGGCGTAAGGTGGATTTTTCCAATACCATTATCATTATGACCAGCAATCTTGGTGCGACAAGTTTGCGGGACGACAAGACGGTTGGTTTTGGAGCACGTGATGTTCGTTTTGATCATGAAAATATGGAAAAACGAATGATGGAAGAGCTAAAGAAAAGTTATCGTCCAGAATTTATTAACCGAATTGATGAAAAGGTTGTTTTTCACAGTTTGACTAGCGAAGACATGCAGGAAGTGGTGAAAAATTATGGTGCAACCGCTCATTTCTAGTCTTGCAGAAAAAGGAATTAAACTCAAATTCCAGCCGAGTGCTTTGAAGCTTCTAGCTCAAGAGGGCTATGATCCTGACATGGGAGCTCGTCCATTGCGTCGAATTCTACAAACTCGGGTGGAAGACCATTTATCAGAATTACTTTTAGCTGGTGAGTTACAGATGGGACAAAGTTTGAAAGTCGGTGTCAAAGCTGGACAGCTGAAGTTTGAAGTGCTCTGAGTTTTTCCTTGAAACGTTCAGGGATAGATAAGGACTTAAAAGATGAACATTCGTGAAATGGCAGAAACGGATTATGATCAGGTTTATCAATTGTGGTTATCATGTGCAGGCATGGGATTGAATGATTTAGATGATTCAAAAGAGGGAATTGCTCGGCAGTTGGTTGAGACAGTTTTAACTGTCTTAGATGAGTTAAAAATTCACAAGGTCGCCTTTGTTCGTATTCAAAAAGGAATGCAGAAGGAAACAAGTTTTTGGGAGAAATTAGGATTCTCTGTTCGAGAAGATCTCATTTACCGCAATCAACCAAGGACTGAAATGGTTCGGCTGGATACCTAGTAGAAATGACTAATAAAAAGCACCAACCATTTTGGGAATAATTTTTCCAGATGATTGGTGTCTTTTTTGAGTGTTAGACTTGCAGCAACTCTTCAATTTCCGCAAGGCTGTTGGCTTGGGAAATGGCACCGCGGAGTTTAGCTGCGCCAGCAGTTCCGCGGAGGTAATGAGGGAGCTAAACCACGAAATTCTCGAACGGCGATATGCTCTCCTTTAAGGTCAATCAAGCGCTTCAAATGATCGTAAGCAATGTGCATTTTATCCTCAAAGCTGAGGTCGGGCAAGATTTCTCCCGTTTCAAAATAGTGATTGATTTGATGAAAGAGGTAAGGATTGCCCATGGCAGCGCGTCCAATCATAACTGCGTCAGCACCGACTTCTTCTATGCGTTGTTTGGCATCTTGAACGGTGCGAATATCGCCATTGGCAATGAAAGGAATCTTGGTTAAGGCTTGCGCAACATGGTGGAGAGTTTCAAGATCGGCATGCCCAGTGTACATTTGTTCGCGTGTGCGTCCGTGCATAGCAAGAGCTGACACACCAGCAGCTTCAGCTGCCAGTGCATTTTCCACAGCTAGTGAGGGCGTCCGACCAACCAGTGCGCATTTTTACAGTCAACGGAATATCTAGAACAGAACGAACTTTATTGATAATAGAATAGATTTTTTTCTGGATCTTTGAGCCATTTTGCCCCAGCTTCGTTTTTGACAATTTTATTTACGGGACAGCCCATATTAATATCCACAATATCTGTTTGGGTATTTTCTTGGATAAATTCGGCAGCGCGCGCCAAACTATCTTCGTCACTCCCAAACAACTGAATGGAAACAGGATGTTCTCCTTCATCAATATGCAGCATATGGAGTGTCTTTTTTTGTTATTGTATTGAATGCCTTTGTCTGGAAAACCATTTCCATGACGACAAGTCCTGCGCCAAGCTCTTTTGCAATTGTCCGAAAAAGCCGAATTGGTCACTCCCTGCCATAGGGAGCGAGAACAGTTCGGTTGGGAATTTCTACATCGCCAATCAGAAAAAGGGGTGTTAAGATTTGTCACGAATGAGTTCCTCCAAGTCTTTTTCGTCAAAAATGATATGTGCTTTGGCAGAATTGGCAAGTGATTTCAGCACCGTGGTCTTCATCTCGCATTTCTTCAAGATCTGACTTAGGTAGACTTGAGAGAGCATTTAGGAACCGCTCTTTGCTGCAATCGCATTGGAAGCGGAGTTCTTCTTCTGACAATCGTTTGTAGGGATTGTTGCCATAGATAGCTGAAAGCAGGGCTTCAATATGGTCTTCGGATTCTAAAAGTGTTGAAATAGCAGGCATTTTTCTGGATTCGTTTTTCAAAGCGAGCGATTTCTTCTTCTTTGGCACCAGGAAGGACTTGCAAGAGGAAACCACCAGCAACCTTGACCTTGTCATTGGCATCTAGTAGAACATTTAACCCGACAGCTGACGGAGTTTGCTGGCTTTCTGTTAGATAAAATGCCAAATCTTCGCCAATCTCACCGGACACAAGTGGTGTCATAGAATGATAAGGATTTCCAGTTCCATAGTCTGTAATGACGAGGAACTCGCCATTTCCAACGAATGGTCCGACCAGCACTTCCCCCGTTGCAGTTTTTTTATGTCTACGCCGGGATTTTGCACATAGCCTTTGACCGTACCTTTTGTGTCTGCAACGGTGATAATAGCACCGAGAGAGCTTGTCCCTAGCACTTTGACGGTGATTTTTGTATCTCCTTTTTCGTTTGCGGCAAGGATTTGACTGGCAATGAGCGTGCGACCTAGTGCTACAGTTGAGCTGGCCTGAGTATGATGTTTTTCTTGAGCTGTCCGAACGGTTTCAGTGCTGTCTAGTACATAAGCTCGGAAAAGCTCCGTTTTTCTGAAAATTGTTTTAATAATCTTGTCCATACCCTTTATTGTAACATAAAAAGAAAGGGAGCGGGACAAAAATCAGTATTTCGTAAGAAATTGATTTTGTTGTCCCACCCAGCCTCGTCAATTTCGTTTCAATGAAAAAATAGCATATCGTAAGAATTTAGGAAACTTTTGTCTCAGACTCTATTTCCAGTCCATTAGCTTTTCGTTTGTAGTCCGTTCATCCACTTCTTTTTGAGTTTCTTTTTCCCTGATCTAGCAAAGCCTGGATAATCTTTTGGTCGCGTAGTTTAACAGAGTCGTTAATAGTTTCAGCGGATTGGATCACAGTCGCTTCAAGGAGAGCGCGTTTTTACCGTCCTTTTTCAATGGCTTAGATAATACCTTGGTTTTGAGCAACTAAGCTTTCAGCCAACTAGTAACAGATTCGACTGTAATTGTTGGATTCTGCGAGATTTTTCTCCATTTGTGGAATGACTTCTTTGCTGGTTTCAGCCAGCATTTGAAAGCACTGCATTGTTGGCATTAGAAATGGCGTTCGCTACCTGACCAGATTTCATTGATTGTTGCAAAATACCTAGTTGAGCAATAGAGAGCTTCATGGTCGGAATGGTGTTGCGACGGAGCATGCCGAGTTTTTTTGGCGCATATCAGAAGACACCTTCACGAGATTACGCATTTGCGGGGTAGTGGCCCAAGCAACATACAGACGGCTGATGTATTCAGTGTGTTGCTGTTCCAATGTATTGACAACTTCAGTCAAGCGGGCCAATTCTTGTGATTTGGTTTGGTAATCTAGAGTGGCGGTATCTAATTGTGCCACTTCATTTTGAAGAGTCAAGGCACGCGCACCGGCTTCTCTTTGACTGGCTTCGATAAAGGAAATGACACCGACTAGATTTTCAATGGATTTGGTATTATCTTCAATCAACATCTCAGCAGAAACGATATTGCGTGCGAGCAGATCTTCTTGCTTGACGACAGTGGCAGCCATACTATCCATTTTTTTGCTCGATATTTTTGTGAATCAAAAATAGAACTCTTGCAAGGTATTCTTGCTTTGTTTAAAGAGTTTTTCTAAGAAATTTGGCTTTTTATCTAGTTCTGCAATTTGAGCATCCTTGTACTTAGAACAAAACCATTTAACTCTTTATTAGTGTTTTTTAGCAATTCATCGACTTGTGGGATTTGAAGTTTCTTTTGCTCGGCTAAAAATACGGTTGACAGTGTTATTAACATCTTCGACCGCGGCTTGTCCAAAATCTAAAAGAGCATTCTGGTCAGAAATAAAGTTATCTACCAACTGTGGGACTTTTGCCATGATAGCATTTTGTTGTTCAGGAGTTAATTTCTCCAAAAAAGTTAACTGCCCATTTGCTTGGGTTTTGGTTGATTCAATAATCTCGGTGGTTTTATCCGTTTTCGTAATGGCATTGTTAGCGATTTTTGTCAATGTCGAAGTTAAATTCTTGGCTCATAAGGTCTCCTTTTGATGTTATAGTTCTGTGTTCGTCTCTTTTTAGTTAAAAATCCGCAAGCTGATGTCAAAATCTCGTAAATCAGCCTCGTTGAGCTGACGGAGTGTTTCATCCAAGTCTAAATCAAACTGCTCAATGGCCGCTTTGGCACTGGAGAGCCGTTCCTTGACATTGTAAAAATCTTTCAGGGGAAGCCTTGATTTTTAGGTAGCCCTCAAAAATATCCTCATAATGTTCCATTTGAGATTGATGGATAGCAGTTAATTCTTCCTTGTTGTTGCTTTCTGATTGAGAAATTTTCTTGAGAATAGCTTCATGGTCGGTTTGGATATTGTGAATGGTTTCGAGCAATTCTGGTGCTAATTCTTCAAGGCTTGACTTTGTACTCTCAGCATCTTGCGTGCGGAGGTTGTAAAGTTGAGCATGAATGTCTGCTGTTACGTCTTGCACTTTCCGTTGAATCCGCTGGTAAATCTCAGGTGAGATATGTTTTTCTCAAAGGTATCAGTCCGACCTTGGATATAGCTTAATTGAGGCAAGAGCTGTTCAGCCAACTGTTGGTATTTTTTTCATAAGCCTTTTCTTCCAGATAAGCATCTAATTGTTTGATTCGACTATCTGCGGTACCGATTTCCTCTTTCAAATCTTCAATTTGCTGACTGGCGTTAGGTCCTGTGATTTTTCGGCTGATGGGTTGCATAGTAGTAAATTCCGTAGCCTATCCCGACAGCAAAGAGGATCAGGGATGAGGTACTGCATAATAATACCAACTGCGATAAAAATAAGCAGTATACCAATCCATCTTCTAGAACGTACATTTCTATAATCTCTTCTGGACATAAATTATCTAATCCCGTTTCTTCTGAAATTTCTAAGTCTATTTTAGCATAAAAAAAGTATCAAAGACGGAACTGAACGATATTTTTTTAATAAAAAGTTTGGCTGAAAATAATCATGGACTGCTAAGATTTTTTTCAAAAATTTCTTGACTTAGAGTGCACTCCAAGGTATATAATAAAAAGTGTAAATGTTTTATCTTTTTGATGAATGTGGAGCATCATCTTTTTAATAGAGAAAGGAACAATAAGATGAAAGCAGCAGTTTTTGTAGAACCAGGAAAAAATGGAGGTAAGAGAGGTTGCGCGTCCGCAGTTGGAAAAAGGAAACGGATGCGATTATCCGAATTGTCAGAGCTTGTGTATGTGGTTCTGACTTATGGTGGTTCCGTGGCATTTTCTAAGCGCAGAGCCAAACACATTAGCGGGTCACGAAGCGATTGGTGTGGTAGAAAGTTGGATCAGCTGTGACGGATATAAAAAGCAGGTGATTTTGTCGTTGTACCCTTTACTCATGGCTGCGAGGGATTGTGCGGCTTGTCGTGCCGGCTTTTGATGGCAATTGCTTAAATATGGAAGGTGGAGGCAATGCTGGCTACCAAGGAGAATACCTTCGCTTTACAAATGCCAATTGGGCTTTGGTTAAAATTCAGGACAGCCAGAGGATTATTCTGATGATATGCTGAATTCACTCTTGACTTTGGCTGATGTAATGGCGACGGGTTATCATGCGGCAAAGACAGCTGAAGTAAAGGCAGGAGATACAGTCGTTGTTATGGGAGACGGAGCTGTTGGTTTGTGCGGTGTCATTGCTGCCAAGCTATTAGGGGCTGAACGGATTATTGCGATGAGCCGCCATGCAGATCGTCAAGCACTAGCACGTGAATTTGGTGCGACTGATATTGTTGCAGAACGGGGTGATGAAGCTGTTGAGAAAGTCCTTCAATTGACTGATGGAGCAGGTGCAGATGCTGTCTTAGAATGTGTTGGAACAGAACAATCTGTGGATACGGCTACTAAAATTGCTCGTCCAGGCGCTGTTGTTGGTCGTGTCGGAGTACCGCAAAAAGCAGAAATGAACACCAATAATCTTTTTCTGGAAGAATATTGGTCTGCGTGGAGGAATTGCGTCTGTTACGACTTATGACAAGGAAGTTTTGCTAGATGCCGTTTTAAAAGGTCGCATTGAGCCGGGGAAAGTCTTTACCAAACGCTTTACTTTGGATACGATTCAAGAAGCCTATGAAGCAATGGACAAGCGCGAAGCAATTAAGTCGTTGGTTATCATCGGACAATAACAAAAGAGGTTTTGAATGAACATTAAGAAAGTGAGTGAATTGACAGGGATAACGGCTGATACGATTCGGTATTATGAGCGAATCGGTCTCATTCCTCCCGTTCCACGAAATCAAGCAGGCATTCGGGATTTTAGCCAGCACGATATTGATATTTTGGAATTTGTCCGTTGCTTTAAAAAGGCTGGAATGTCCGTAGAAAGTTTGATTGATTATATTGGTTTGCTGGATAAAGGAGAGGTTAGTATTTCAGCTCGCTTGGCTATTTTGCAAGATGAGAAAGAAAAACTGGAAGAGCGTGTCAATCAGCTACAGCAAACCTTGAGATCGTTTGAATTACAAAAATTGAAAATTATAAAAATAAAATTGTTCCTATAGAAAAAGAGCTTTTTGAAGAAAAAGGAGACGAATAATGGCAAAAAAACAAACAGCGGGTCGCGACAATCTAGGAGAATTTGCTCCTAAATTTGCAGAGTTAAATGATGATGTCCTCTTTGGGCAAGTTTGGTCAAGAGAGGAAGAGCTGTCGCCTAAACTTCGTTCAATTGTGACAGTATCGGTTCTGATGACTGCTGGCAATTTTGAGCAGTTGGAACATCATCTAGCTTTCGCCAAGTCAAATGGGGTAACCAAGGAAGAAATAGCCGAAATCATTACCCATGCAGCCTTTTATATGGGCTGGCCTAAAGGCTTGGTCTGCATTTAACCGTGCAAAAGAGATTTGGAAATAAAATATGTGAAAAATAGAACCTCTTGGCTTATAGTGAACTCCAAGTAGTATACTGTTTTTGAGAATTATCTACCCATTTATACAAGCACAACCTGTGATTACTGAAATAATGTTAATGTGAATTGCATTTACAAGTATTATGTATTGTGATTGATGTAAAGCGATATATAATTCTTCTATTTTAATAAGGAAACGGAGAAATAAAATGAAAACAACTGTCTTTATGAAGCCTGGTCGAGTAGCTGTCAAAGAAGTAGATATGCCAAAGATTATGGAAAAAGATGATGTGATTTTGCGAGTGGTTCGCACCTGTGTCTGTGGTTCGGATTTGTGGAATTATCGTGGGGATGATGCTAAAGAAGAAGGCTCCATGAACTCTGGGCACGAAGTAATCGGTATCGTAGAAGAAGCAGGCGAAGACATTACGACTTTTAAAAAAGGAGATTTTGTCATTGCGCCATTCATTCATGGCTGTGGACATTGTGCGGCTTGTGAAGCTGGATTTGAAGGGGATTGTCAAGGTCATCCAATGAGGGAAAATTTCTCTGGTGGCTACCAAGCAGAATATGTTCGTTATCAACATGCGAATTGGTCATTGATTAAGATTCCGGGACAACCTAGTGATTATACGGAAGGCATGATTGCCAACTTCATGGCGCTGGCGGATGTGATGCCAACAGGCTACCATGCTGCGCGTGTCGCACATGTGAAAACAGGTGATACCGTTGCCATTGTTGGTGACGGAGCTGTTGGACTTTGTGCCGTTATTGCTGCCAAATTGCGTGGTGCAAAACGCATTATCATCATGAGCCGTCATGAAGATCGTCAGAAATTAGCTCTTGAATTCGGTGCAACAGATATTGTTGCAGAGCGTGGTGAAGAAGGTATCGCTAAGGTTAAAGAATTAACCAACGGTGCTGGCTGCGATGCTGTTTTGGAATGTGTCGGAACGCATTTATCAACCGAGACAGCGATTGGAATTGCTCGTCCAGGTGCGGTTGTTGGTCGTGTCGGAGTACCTCGTACAGGAGACATCAATATCGGTGACTACTGGATGGTCAATTTGGCAATGGCTGGTGGACCGGCTTCTTGTACAACTTATGACAAAGAAATCTTTGCTAAAAAGCAGTTCTAGACGGTCAAATCAATCCTGGTAAAGTTTTTCACTCAATCTTACAAATTGGAAGACATTGACCAAGCCTACAAAGACATGGCTGATAGAAAAACGATTAAAGCGATGATTGTGATGAATTAAGAGTTCCGAAAGAGGTTGGTAGAATCCGACCTCTTTTTATGATTATGAATTTTAGTTCAATAGTTCTCAAATACCTTCATTTTTGATAAAATAAAAAGAAAAGCAGTTAAAAGGGAGAAAATCATGTCTTTAACCAGTCAGATTATTACAGCTGAATTTCCAGATTTAGAAAAGTGGAACGACTCAACACGGAAGCTTTTTCCTGAGGAAGAACGTGCACCGTTATCGGAGTTGCTGCGATATGGAGATGGGGAATATTCCCATTTCTTTTGCCTTTTTATGATGGCGACGAATTTGTCGGTTTTGCCTTTTTCAGTTTACAATGAAAAGAGCCTTTTATATCAGCTTTTTGCGATTATGCCTCATTTGCGCAGTCACGGTTATGGCGGCAAAAATTATTGATAAGTTGGTGGATTTTTATCAAAGGACCATGGTTTTAGAGGTAGAACGCCTTGACGAGCCTTGTGATAATCTGGAACAGCGAAAAGCTCGTATGGATTTTCTATCGGCGAAACGGCTTTTCGCTCTTCACATGCCTACTTAGAATACGACGGTTTAAGTTTTGAAATTCTTTATAAAGGACCGTTTTTGATGAAGAAGCCTATCGGGACATTTTCAAAAAGATTCAAGAAGATGGTTATTTTGAATTTGAAATCAAACACGGTCATGGAAGAAACTGGGGAGTAAGCTGCGAAGCATTATCAAACCTTTCTATTTTTTTATCCGAAAAGTTATATAAAAAAACGAGCTGTTTGTTTTGCTCGTTTTTTTGTGGTATAAAGATTAATAGATTTCTGGGAAAAGTTTCGCTAAAAATGTTAGGAGTAATGCTTTTGACTGGGTCCTTCTGCACAATAGGTGTGCATATACATGGATGGGTTAAAATTAAGCTCAATGCAAGTACAGTTGGGTTCTTTTTGCTAGCTGGCAATGTGCTATCCGGGATAATTAAATCCACGCCGCAGACCCAAGCTCCCTATAGCAGTTGCCATTTCTGCTGCTAGTTTCTTGTAGGAAGGATGCATAGCTTCAGTCATATCTATTGAATCTCCGCCAGTAGAAATATTAGAATTGCGACGGAGAAAGACTTGACCTCCTTTTTGGTAAGATATCGTCTGCTTTATAACCTTGCTGTTCTAGCATGAGTAGCTCGATCTCTCTAGTTTGATTCTTTCCAAAGGAGAGCGGGTGATCTCGACCGCGCAGGGGATTGGTATTTTTCGTAGCGACCAACTCTCGAATAGTGTGCTGACCGTCTCCTTTAACGTTTGCCGGCAAACGTAGGGAGCACCGCCTCACATTTGCCATCTAGGACGAAAAAGCGGTACTCGGTTCCTGCGATAAATTCCTCAACAAGAACAGAGCTGTCTTCTGAAAAAGGCAATTTCCAATGCTTTCTGGTAACTGTTTCTGCTGGCTGGTTCCTGAAAAATAGAAATTCCTAACCCGAAGTTGGTGGATTTGGGTTTGACAACAATCTGCTTATCTTTGATAAAGGGATAGTAAGCTATACCTTCTTCTAGAGTGGAAAAATTCGGCTCCAGCAGGAACAGGAAAAACCAGCAGCAGATAAAATTTTCTTGGTTACCGTCTTATTTGCCATGGCTAAGGGGACAATGTAGTTATCTTTAGAAGTCATATTGCCATTTTTTTGACATACTCGATATGATCTTTTATGTTGAAGCTTTAAAAACTGGTCACTTTTCGTCTAAGATTTCTACTTGCACTCCTTTTTGAATAGCATCAAAGAGGAGCATTTGAGTGGAGAGTTCCATATTTTTCATAGCCTTTTAGCGCATAATGTGCATGCCAAGCGTAGTTGTGGTATTCTTTGGCTTTTCTAAAACCAAAGGCTTCTAAGGACTGGTTTTCGAAGATAAGGCAAGAACTGAGCGGCAAGGGTCAGGTTGGGATCAGCTACTGCATTTTCTTGCATGCTGAAGCAAGTTTTGATAGTAGGGACTTAGTTCAAAAATGATGAATAACAGCTTGCATGGATTCAAGAAGTAAGTCGGTATCAGCTTCAACTGGTAGCGGAGCCAGAGGGTGGCTAAGAGCGATTTGCTCATTTAGAGCATGGGCTTGATTTAGAAGTTCATCAGGTTCTGCTATATCATCGAGCCAGAGCAAGGCAAGCAAAAAGAGATGAACCGTGTCCATTGTCTCCTGACTGATTCCCAGCACCTCAAAAGGATCAAGGTCAAAAGCAGCGGAATTCTAAATAGGTGATTCCTTTTTTTCTAAGTAAAGTCGATTTTCTTTTTGCCCACGGGAAACGAACAGGCATGTAGCATTCTTTCTCAGTAATTAAATCGCCTTGTGCTACGTATTTCTCTATATCGCTCACATAAGATTCTAGTGAGGCATAAGAGATATGAATCTTTTGATCATTGACATAACCAAGATCACTATTGCGGATAGAGCGTACAGGCTGAGAAATCTTTCTCGTCAAAAACCCTTCTTCAGCAATTGGTGCTGCTCCGTATAAATAAGTCAGAAACCAGCGAAAACGTAAAAAGTTTCGAGCCAATTTGAGATAGAGGTCATTTTTAAAAAGTCGAATATTTTGGTAATCACTGACCTTGAAAAAGGGCTTGAATCAAGTCTGTTCCTAATTCCACATTATAGTGAATGCCTGAGATGGCTTGTAGCGTTTTTCCATATTTTTCTGCTAAACTTTCTCGATAATGACGCTCAAAATTGTTTTTCTAAATGAGCGATTTGAATTTCTGCTGGTGACAATTTTGGGGGCATAGAGAGTGGCCAGATTGCTTCATTTTTTTGGATGGTGCGTCCAGCTACATCAGTAATGGCAGCGAGAAAACGCCTTGCTTCTTTTGTAGAAGTTGCAATCGGGGTGATGAGTTCTAATTGCTGCTCACTAAAATCGGTCTGAATCGTCGGGTGAAAATTACGGCTTCAAAATGCTTGAGGATGAGGAGTTTGCGCTAATTTTTCCGTCTTGATTGACGCGCAAGCCCTCCTTTCCAACCCGAAAGTAGCTTGTAAAATAGGTGCATCTGCTGCTATTTTTTTCTAACAAATGATTGATGTTCATGGTAAATCCCTGTTTGTTTTCTAATACTTTTAGTCTAGTATAAAAATGCTTAGAAGACAAATTTCTACTACGTTTTCGAACCTTTTTAAAAGAAAATGATCATATTTTTAGATAAGACACAGGTTTCACAAAGGCGGGATGTTCAAACTTCGTCATTTACAAATAACAATGGCGGTCTTATCTTGAAAAAAGAAGAAATTTTTCTTATAATAAAGTATAAGATATAATTGCAGGTGAGACTCCTGCCATGTGAGACAAGAAAAGGACGAGCACTTAGCTCAGACAAGATTATGACATCAGTTGTTGTTGTAGGGACTCCAGTGGGGAGATGAAGGAAAGGAAAGATTACAGATTTCCTTTCAGCCAATGCCGAAAGTCATTGCCCGTTATCAAGGCGGGAGATAATGCGGGTCATACCATTGTAATTAGCGGTAAAAAGTATAAATTGCACTTGATTCCTTCAGGTATTTTCTTCCCAGATAAAATTTCTGTTATCGGGAATGGAATGGTGGTTAATCCAAAATCTTTGGTAAATGAATTAGCTTATTTGCATGGCGAAGGTGTCACAACAGATAATCTGCGCATTTCAGATCGTGCACATGTGATTCTTCCTTATCATATCGAGTTGGATCGCTTACAGGAAGAAGCCAAAGGCGATCACAAAATCGGAACGACTATTAAGGGGATTGGTCCAGCTTATATGGACAAAGCAGCTCGCGTGGGAATCCGCATTGCGGATTTGTTGGATAAAGATATTTTCAGAGAACGTTTGGAGCGCAACTTAGCTGAAAAAAATCGTCTCTTTGAAAAACTCTACGATAGCACAGCTATCCAATTTGATGATATTTTTGAAGAATACTACGCTTATGGTCAGCAGATTAAACAATACGTGACAGATACGTCGGTTATCTTGAACGACGCTCTTGATCAAGGCAAACGTGTCCTTTTTGAAGGGGCACAGGGAGTTATGCTAGATATTGACCAAGGCACCTATCCATTTGTTACCTCTTCCAATCCTGTCGCAGGTGGCGTAACGATTGGTTCCGGTGTGGGTCCAAGCAAGATTGACAAGGTTGTCGGAGTTTGTAAAGCCTACACCAGTCGTGTTGGTGACGGACCATTCCCGACAGAACTGTTTGATGAAGTAGGCAACCACATTCGTGAAGTTGGCCATGAATATGGAACGACAACAGGACGTCCTCGCCGTGTTGGTTGGTTTGATTCGGTTGTTATGCGCCACAGCCGACGTGTATCTGGTATTACTAACCTTTCTCTCAATTCGATTGATGTTTTGACGGGACTTGATACGGTTAAAATCTGTGTCGCTTACGACCCTAGATGGTGAGCGCATTGATCATTATCCGGCTGGTCTGGAGCAGCTCAAACGGTGCAAGCCAATCATGAAGAATTACCAGGTTGGTCAGAAGACATTACAGGTGTTCGCAGTTTAGAAGAGTTGCCAGAAAATGCCCGCAACTACGTCCGCCGTGTGAGTGAACTTGTCGGTGTCCGCATTTCCACTTTTTCTGTTGGTCCAGGTCGTGAACAGACGAATATCCTGGAAAGTGTTTGGTCAAGTTTGTAATAGAAGCAGACAAAGCGGGTTTCGGCTCGCTTTTTATTGACGCAATAAAAAGTTTAAAGAATGATTCTCTCTTAAGTTAATTTTAAGCTAGCTGGGTTATACTAAAATCATCAGATGAAGACCTCCTAACTTTATTTGATAGAAATCCTAAACTTTTTCATAATAATCTCCTGAAAGTCACTGTAAAGTGGCTTTTTTTATATTTCAGGGTTTATAACATGATATAATAAATGGAGAACAAAGGAGATAAATGATGAACTTTACAGATTTGTCTAATAAAGAACAGGAAAAAAATAATGATAAGTGAAATTATCAGGAATTTAAAAAGCTAGGTGGCTATGCAACCAAACGAGAGTTGCTAGATGCTATTAAAAGGGAGAAAATACGATAGATGAGAATTTTTTGAGGAAGAAAAAGTGTCTCAAAAAAAGTGGAAAAAATTTATAAACCTAGTGATTACACTTTTAATTTTTTTCTGCCAAAAGTTTGCTTATCACAGGGCTATCTTTCTAAACCAAAGCAATCGACTTTTGAATTGACAGAATTAGGTAGAAAAGTGAAACTGGATGAGCATTTTGCTAGCGATATTCAACAGAAAAGCCATTCAATTTTGGAAAAATGAGAAGAAGTCAAAACAATTCTTCAAGTTATCCTTTGAAAAGGAACTTAAACATTCACTAGATGACTCAAAAGAAAATTGGAGAGTTGAGTTGACAAGAGCTTTAAAATCTATGTCACCACAAAAATTTGAAACTTTTGCTCGTGGTCTAGTCAAGGAGATGGGTGTCAAACTAGATGAAAAATTGGGAGTTAATTATACTAATGATGGTGGTTTAGATGGTTTTGGCTATATTACTAGTACAGATGACTTCAGAACCAATCGTGTAGCTATCCAAGCAAAGCGTTGGGAAAACAATGTTCCTTCTCCGGAGATTGATAAATTCCGCGGTGCAATGGATAAATACAATGCAGAATATGGTATTTTTATTACAACTTCTGATTTTTCAAGAAGTGCCATTGAAGCAGCTCGTCAAGGAACTAGAGTCATTACTTTAATTAATGGAGAAGATATTGCGGATCTAGTTGCCAAATATAAACTTCATGTCAGAGAAGTCACGACTTATGAATTAGGAGATTTTTATCATACAGAGGATTAGATGGTTAAAAGATGAACTATACAGTTGAAGAAAAAGAATTTTTTATGCGGGAGGCTTTGAAAGAAGCAGAGATTGCGCTTGCTAATGATGAAATTCCGATTGGTTGTGTTATTGTCAAAGACGGGAAGATTATCGGTCGTGGACATAATGCACGTGAGGAATTGCAGCGAGCGGTCATGCATGCGGAAGTGATGGCGATTGAGAAAGCCAATCAACATGAGCATAAACTGGCGTCTGCTGGATACGACCCTTTTTGTCACTATTGAACCTTGTGTCATGTGCAGTGGTGCAATTGGGCTAGCACGGATTCCGCAAGTCATTTATGGTGCAAAGAATCCAAAATTCGGCGCAGCAGGCAGTCTTTATGACATTCTAACAGATGAACGTCTTAATCACCGAGTTGAACTGGAAACTGGGATTTTTGGAGGTAGATATGCTCAGATGATGCAAAGATTTTTAGAAAGAGGAGACAGAGATGAAACGTTGGCTAAAGTATTTTATTCTTTCTTTTTGACATTGTTGTTTATTGGGTTGCTGATAGAGAATGTAGAATTTCAAGCTTGGGCTTTTCATACGTCATCAAAATCAGCTATCTTGGTCATATCCGTCCGATTCTCATTTTACCGATTATCTATTTTTCCCTATCGAAAAGAGCCTTCTTGGAATTTCTGCTAGCATCTTTGCTCTTGGGAACCAAAGACGACTTCTCCTTTGGTAAAAGAGTTTCTAACTTATGAGCAAGATTTTTACAAGCGGATTGGAATCTCAAAAATTTTTATTTGTCTTTTTGGTGATTAGTTTCTTTCTGCTCTGATTAGAGCAACTTGGCTCCATAGTTGGAAATTGTTGGCAATACTTTTGATTCTTACAGCTTTTTGAAAATCCTCTGGTCTTATCTAGATAGTGGGAGAGCTGGTTTAACAATTGTGGTGCCAGCGATTCTAGGGTTGTTATCTGTTTATTTTTCCTTTCTTTTTGGATGAAGGGAAAATCTTAATTAGCATAGAAACAAATTTATGGTATAATACTTATCGGAGCAACAATTCTGCGTGAAGCGGGTCAGGGAGGAAATCCAGCAGCCCTAAGCGAGTGTGAATTGTGTGCTCTTTTATAGTATGAAGAATAGGAACAATTGCTAAAGCGCGTGTTGAAGAATTGAAAAACTTCTTCAAAAATAGTGTTTAGTTATAAATCAGTATCATTTCTGAGAAAGGAAAAAGACAGATGTATTACATGGGAGAGATTTTTAGAGAACTACGAACAGGGAGGCACATTTCTCTTAAGGAAGCAACTGGAGAGGAGTTTTCTTATTCCATGCTCAGTAAGTTTGAAAATGGGACGTCAGATATTTCGGCCTCAAAACTGTTAATTGGTTTAGAGAATATTAGAACAGAACTAGAAGAATTTGTTTATTTAGTACGTGGCTTTCAGCCTACTTCATACACTCTACTAAAAAATAAACTATGGGAGGCTCAAGAGCAGAAGGATATAAAGACGTTATGGGAAATGTACAACAATGAAATAGATCAATACCAATCTAAAAAAGAAGAGGAGCACATCCTAAATGCTATTGTTATCAAAAGGTCACATGTTTTTCTTGGATGAAACCATTCAAGCAACAGAGGTCGAGCTGAATTTTTTATATGATTATTTCTTTTCTGTTGAAATCTGGGGAGAATATGAGTTGCGATTGTTTTCAGATATAGCAGCTTTATTTCCTATTGATCTCTATTTTCGGTACACTCGAGAAATGTTACAAAGAGTTGATTTTTAGGGGATCTACAGAAAAATAAAAATTATATCTATACCATTCTCCTGAATGGACTGTTTTAAAAGCAATTGACAAAAAAGTTTAAATAAAGCAGCTTATTTTGATATAAAAAGAAAAGTTTTTGATGAAAATGAAGCCCTATTTGCGAATTGTCTATTTGTTCGCAGATGGACAGCATGATTATATTTTAGGGACAGAGAAATGAGGGGCTTACAAAAATGAAAAATGCCATATCAACTCTTGAAATCATCGACTGTGAGCATAGCGCAAATTATTACTCTAAAAATATGTCCGAATGGTTAAAAGAATTTGAATAAATGACAAAAGCAGAAGAATGTTAGAAAAGCTAAAAAGCAAGGAAATAGGTTTAGCTAATCATGGCTAAAAGCATGCTCACTTGCTTTTTGATTACTGAAAATGGATTTGAATATATGACAAATTTAGTTTGAATGTTACCTTTTAAGATATACTGAGTGCAATGAAAGTCTATTGCTAATCATACAAAAGACTGGAAAGGAAACTTGATATGAAATTATTTTTCTCAAATGCATTATATAGAAGTATTACGCTCTCTCGGATGCTTAACCTAATGGGGTCTTACATATACAATATTGTGTTTGTGATTTATGCTGCTAGTTTGCCTTATGCCAATATAGCTGTATTTATTGCAAAATATCATTACGATTATTCCAACGTTTTTACATTTTGGATAGGAGTACAAGCCGATAGGGACAGGTAAAAAGGTGATCTCATGATTGTCATAGGCTTTGTTCAGGCACTTCTATTTACAGGGGTAGCTTTTCTGATTTCTAATAAGACATTTCTCATTTTGCAATCATCTGTTTGTTGAATATGCTAACAGATATGTTAAGTGACTATGCTGGTGGCTTAAGAATGCCGATTTTACAAAAGAATTTAGAAAAAGATGATTTATTTGAAGCCTATTCCTTTACGCAATTTATCACTTATTGTTGCAGCATTACTGGACAAACAGTAGGGGTCTGGTTGCTCGCAACTTCAGACAATAATTTTGCACTAGTTGCCATAATCAATGCGTTGTCATTTCTAGCCTCTTCTTTAGTGCTTTTGCACAAGCGTCGTCAATTAACCCATGAAGCTGTGGTAGCAACTCCTGAAAAATTTTTCTTTTTACGCAATTTAAAATGCTTTATCAAAATATGGAGTTGATTTTTCAAGAATCCGAAAAATGCTTCATTCATTCACTTGTTACTTACGATTTTAACTTTGAATATGATGGGAGGAGCTATTAACAGTATTTACAATTTTTATTTTCTAAAAACATTCCGTTTTTCATCTTACTTATGCGCAATCTCTTTTGATCGTAGAAGTTGTTCTATTGGTTGGCGCCATTCTAGGAAGTTTGACACCTCACGATTATTTTTCAAAAAAATCATTTTCATTTCTGCTTGTCATGAATAGTTCTTCATTTGGACTAGTTGGCATTAGTAATTTAGTAGGTCTGCCACCAATCATTGGGATCATTATCTTAGCTTTTTCAGCTTATATAATGGGAAAAATCTACACCTAAACTGGATGCTATGTTAATGGCTAATTTACCATCTAATGTGTTAGCTCAAAGTAATAACTTTCTTGGATTGTTATTTACCTTTTCTTTACCATTGGGAACGGTCCTCTTTTCAGTTCTCTCTGCCTACAATATCTATTTGTGCTGGTTTATTTTGCTGTCTGTTCACTATTGGCGCTTTTGCTGTCTCTGCAAAATAATCGACTCAAAAAGGAGACATTAGTTAAACTCTAGAAACTAAGATTAGAATCACTATTTATTTTCCTCTATTTTTATTTTAGAAGTATTCTGTGGGTGATTATTTCTTGATTTACGCAAACGATTGCTTTCAAGATTGGTATGAGATTGCGATTTTTGAAAGTTAACTATAAAAAAACAATTTGGAAACGTTTTTAGTCAAGAAAAATTGCTTGATAAAAAAAGTGGTAAAAAGCGGTATCATAGTAGAGAAGAAAAAAATTGGAGGACTATAATGACACATATTCAGTTTAATTACTCAAACGTTCTTGGAAAAATTTGTTTGCACCACATGAAGTGGACTATATGCAAACACAAGTTTCTGCAGCAGATGAACTATTGCGCAAAAGGAACTGGTGCAGGAAGTGACTTCCGTGGTTGGCTTGACCTTCCAGAAAACTATGATAAAGAAGAATTTGCTCGTATTTTGAAAGCAGCAGAACAAATCAAATCAGATAGCGATGTCTTGGTGGTGATTGGGATTGGTGGTTCATACCTTGGAGCAAAAGGCTGCAATTGACTTCTTGAACAATCATTTTGCGAACTTGCAAACCAAAAGAAGAACATAAAAGCTCCTCAAATTCTATATGCAGGAAACTCTATTTCATCTACTTATCTTGCAGACTTGGTGGAATACGTTTCGGATAAAGATTTTCTCAGTCAATGTGATTTCTAAATCAGGGACAACGACAGAACCTGCCATCGCATTCCGTGTCTTCAAGAACTCTTGATTAATAAATATGGTCAAGAAGAAGCTAACAAACGTATCTATGCGACAACTGACCGCCAAAAAAGGTGCTGTTAAGGTTGAAGCAGATGCTAACGGTTGGGAAACATTTGTGGTTCCAGATGACATCGGTGGACGCTTCTCAGTATTGACAGCAGTTGGATTGCTTCCAATCGCTGCATCAGGCGCTGACATCAATGCCCTTATGGAAGGTGCCAACGCAGCACGTAAAGACTACACTTCAGACAAGATTGCAGAAAAACGAAGCTTATCAATACGCAGCTCTTCGTAATATCTTTTTACCGCAAAGGTTATGCAACTGAAATTTTTGGTTAACTACGAGCCATCACTCAATACTTCTCAGAATGGGTGGAAACAATTAGCTGGCGAGTCAGAAGGAAAAGACCAAAAAGGAATCTACCCAACTTCAGCTAACTTCTCAACTGACTTGCACTCATTGGGCCAATTTATCCAAGAAGGTGCGCGTATTATGTTTGAAACAGTTGTACGTGTGGATAAACCACGCAAGAACGTGACGATCCTGAATTGGCAGAAGACTTAGACGGACTTGGCTATCTTCAAGGAAAAAGATGTTGACTTTGTTAACAAGAAAGCTACAGACGGTGTTCTTTTTGGCTCATACAGACGGTGACGTGCCAAATATGTATGTCACTCTTCCTGAGCAAGATGCCTTTACTCTTGGGTACACGATTTACTTCTTTGAGCTGGCTATCGCTATTTCTGGCTACTTGAATGCTATTAACCCATTTGACCAACCAGGTGTAGAAGCTTACAAGAAAAAAATATGTTTGCTCTTCTTGGAAAAACCAGGATTTGAAGACTTGAGCAAAGAATTGAATGCTCGTTTGTAATGTGTAAATAATGGAACGGCTTCTGAAAGGAAGTCGTTTTTATATCTTGAAACAGAGTTTAAGTGAAATTTTTCACAAAAATAGAAGAAAAGATAGAAAGAAAAGCGCTCTATTTTGTATAATAAAAGCAGAACATACAATGGAGGCGTTTTATGTCACAAGAAACCTATATTATGGCGATTGACCAAGGGACAACCAGCTCGCGGGCGATTATTTTCAATAAAAAGGGTGAGAAGGTTGCCACGAGTCAAAAAGAGTTTACTCAGATTTTTCCACAGGCGGGCTGGGTTGAGCACAATGCAAATGAGATTTGGAATTCTGTGCAGTCGGTCATTGCAAATGCTTTTTATTGAAAGTGGCATCAAGCCCACAGAGATTGAAGCAATCGGCATTACCAATCAACGGGAGACAACAGTTGTATGGGATAAAGAAACGGGCTTGCCTATTTATAATGCTATTGTTTGGCAATCACGACAAACAGCTCCTTTAGCAGAAAAACTCAAGCAAGATGGCTATGTAGAGTTCTTTCATCGAAAAACAGGTTTGATTATAGATGCTTATTTCTCTGCAACTAAGGTACGCTGGATTTTTGGATCAAGTAGAGGGAGCTCAGGAACGAGCAGAACAAGGGGAATTGCTCTTTGGAACGATTGATACATGGTTGGTATGGAAATTAACGGATGGTGCAACTCATGTGACTGATTATTCCAATGCAGCGCGGACGATGTTGTATAATATCAAGGATTTGAAGTGGGATGATGAGATTTTATCTTTGCTCAATATCCCAAAAGTCATGTTACCAGAAGTTCGTTCAAACTCAGAAATTTATGGGAAAACAGCTTCCTACCATTTCTATGGCGGAGAAGTACCGATTTCAGGAATGGCAGGCGATCAGCAAGCTGCTCTCTTTGGGCAATTAGCATTTGAACCGGGAATGGTGAAGAATACTTATGGGACTGGATCTTTCATCATTATGAATACTGGTCAGGAATGCAATTTATCAAAAAATAATCTTTTGACAACCATTGGTTATGGGATAAATGGCAAAATGACTTATGCTTTGGAAGGGTCGATTTTTCATTGCAGGTAGTGCCATTCAGTGGCTTCGTGACGACCTGCGAATGATTTCTAATTCACCTGAATCTGAGAAATATGCAAAAATTCCACCAATGAAAAATGAAGTGTATGTTGTTCCAGCTTTTACGGGACTTGGAGCGCCTTATTGGGATCCAGAAGCAAGAGGTTCTATTTTTTTGGCTTGACACGTGGAACGAGTAAAGAAGATTTTATCAAAGCAACTCTGCAATCCATTGCTTATCAGGTGCGCGATATCATTGATACGATGCAAATGGACACAGGGTACAGCTATCCAAGTTCTGAAGGTAGATGGTGGTGCTGCCATGAATGATTTCCTCATGCAGTTCAAGCAGATATTCTGGGAATTGAGTTGGCGCGTGCGACAAATTTGAAACGACAGCTCTTGGAGCAGCTTTTCTGGCAGGTCTTGCGGTTGGCTATTGGAAAGATATGGAAGAACTCAAAAACATTAAATGCGGTCGGGAAACGTTCCAACCTGCTATGCTAGAGGCAGAGCGCCAAAAAAGTGTACAAAGGCTGGAAAACAGCAGTTGCCACAACACAGTTTTTCGCAAAAGAATCTAAAAATAGTTAAAAAAACCAGCATTGTTCAGATTGATGAATGCATGTAATCATTTCGTAGCAAATGGAAAAGGGCGATTAGAAGCCGTCAATCTTAGTGGCTCTTTTTGGCTTTATGATTCCTTTAACAGAATAAGAGTGAATTAAATGCCTTTTCGCTTCCGTTGGAATATGTCAAAATGGTGAATATGCCTGCTCTTATTGGTTTTTGAAAAATTATGGTATAATAGATATAATTTTGGTAGATGGAGTTGAGTTTTGAAGAAAAAGCTATCGCGTCAAGAGCGAGAAAAGATTTTAATGCGATTTTTCAAAAGTGGGCAAAGTTTTGCCAACAGAAAAATTCGTCATTTATACATTAGAAAAAGAAGCAAAAACACTTTTCGAGTAGGAATATCTGTCAGTAAAAACTGGGAAATGCAGTAATGCGCAACAAGATTAAACGCCGTATTCGACACGTTTTGATAGCTCATCAAGCAGAGCTAGCGACGCTTGATTTTGTCGTCAGTGCACGGAAAGGTGTAGAATTTCTGACCTATCAAGAATTGGAACAAAAATTTACTTCATGTACTAAAAATAGCAAAGAAATTTATCAGGAAGGTTTGAGTTGTGAAAAAGAAAAAAGTAAGTTGGCGGGGCTTTTAGTTCTGGCTTTGCTTATACTAACAGCATGTGGAACGAGTGAGGTCACAGCGAGTTCGCCAGATTTATGGGAGAGATTTGTCTATTTCTTCGCCGTAACGATTCGTTTTCTGTCATTCAATGGAAGTACGGGGATTGGGATTATCCTCTTCACTTTAATTATACGGACTGTTCTTCTGCCAGTTTTTCCAATTGCAGATCAATGCTTCACGCAAAATGCAGGAAGCACAGCCATTGAGTGAAAAGAATTGCAGGCGAAGTATCCGGGACGCGACATGGAAAAGTCGCAGTCGTTTAGCTGAAGAAACGCAAAAGCTGTATAAAGAATTAGGAGTAAAAGCCATCGGCATCATTTTTGGCCCTTGCTCATTCAAAATGCCTGTGTTGATTGCCTTGTATCATGCTTTGACACGCGTTGAATTTCTCAAAAGTAGGGGCATTTTCTCTGGCTGAATCTGGGCGCGACAGACCCCAATTATATTTTGCCAGTTTTAGCAGCTGTTTTCACCTTTTTGAGTACTTGGTTGAGCAATAAAGGAATGGCGGAACGCAATGGCTTGATGACAGGAATGATGTTTGTCATGCCGCTGTTTGTCTTCTTCTTTGCCATGAGTGTAGCGAGTGGGGTTGCTTTATATTGGAGCACATCGTACGCGTATCAAGTGTTCCAAACGCTTTACTGAGCAATCCATATAAAATCATTGCAGAAAGAGAAGCGAAAGCGACTGCTGAGCGGGAACGTGAAGAAAAGAAAAAACGTGCTTATCGTAAAGCACAAAAAAAGAAAAAGTAAGGAGGCGCTTGTATGGTATTATTTACAGGAGCGAGTGTTGAAGAAGCCATTCAAAATGGCTTGCGTGAGTTAGATATTCCACGGATGAAAGCACATATCAAAGTGATTTCTCGTGAGAAAAAAGGATTTTTAGGATTATTTGGCAAGAAATTGGTCAAGTTGATGTGGAACCTATTAACGAAACGACGGTGGTAAGAGGCAAATCAAAAAGGCTGTCAAAGGTGTTCCGGAAGCAATCAATGCTCAAAAATGAACCCGTTAAAAGTGTGAGTGAAGCAACTGTTGACTTAGGACATGTTGTTGCAGCCATTAAAAAAATCGAAGAAGAAGGCAAGGAAATCTCAGATGATGTCAAAGCTGAAATTTTGAAGCACGAAAAAGAAGCCAGCACGATTCTTGAAGAAACAGGCACAATTGACTTATTGAAGATAGTGACATCGTAAATTTTCAAAAATCGGTCGCTCAAGAAGAAAAGACAACTGACAAGATTATTTCTTTTGACCAGGCTGTAGAAAAGCGCTCGGAAGTCAACCGATAGCTGAAAAAGCCGGCTGATTTTGAAGATTTGGGCATTCAAGTGGAAGAAAATTATGATGTTGAAGAAGTTGTTGCGAGTGTGACGGGCTATGTGCAAAACATCGTTGACGAAATGGATGTTGAAGCTAGCATTGCAAGTGCTCATAATCGTCGGACAATTAATATGCAGATTGATACCAATGAGCCTGGTCGCATTATTGGCTATCACGGAAAAGTGCTGAAAGCTCTTCAATTGTTGGCACAGAATTATCTTTATAATCGCTATTCTAAGGTTTTTACATTTCTATCAATGTTAATGATTATGTAGAGACATCGAGCAGAAGTTCTGCAAAAGCTACGCTCAAAAAGCTAGCTGATCGTGTGTTGGAATACCAACATAGTCAAAAAACCGACCCAATGTCCAACAATGAGCGGAAAATTATTCACCGAATTATTTCTAAAATGGATGGACTTACTAGCTATTCAGAGGGTGATGAGCCAAATCGTTATGTTGTTGTGGATATTGACAGTGAATAATAAACTAAGGACTGAGAAGAATTTCTTTTCAGTCTTTCTTTCCACTTAGTCCACTAATTGACGTGCTTGAGATTGAGAAGAAAGGAACTTACATGTCTACTTTTTCAGCTATTGAAACTTACTTAGCATTACAAGGACATAAATATATTTCTCTTGATAAAGCAGGAGAATTGAGAGAAATGATGCTTGATTTCAAACAGAAAGGTCAGGCAGCACGCGCGGAATTTTTCGGACTTGGTTAAGCAATTTCAAAGATTTTATCCAAAATTAACTCTGGAGCGTACCAGCAACTGGATGAATCAAGCTCAAATTTTGCGTCCCCATTTTTGGAACTATTTGTGTGGTTATGGCGATATCACAGAACCAATGTTTGCGCTGCGTTTATATGGGAAGCCAAGAGATTTTGGAGTATCGTTAGAAGTCAGCTTTATCGAACGCAAGAAAGATGAAACCAGTCTGACGAAGCAAAATCGAGTTTTGCAGGTGCCAATCGCAACTCCGGTTTATTACTTGGCTCAAATAAATGGTGTCAGTCAACGATTTGCTGGGACAGAAGAAAATCAGCAGTATTTGAGCCAGCAAGTAAAAATAGGGCAAGTCCGTAAAAGTCTTAGTAAAATACGATGTGGATTTAGCCCAAGCCACATCAGTAAGACAAGTGTTGGAGCAACTCCAGAAGGCTATGACAACTCTCATTTCTTTTTATGAGGCAACCAGAAAATTGTAAGAGGTTTAAGCAACCTTTTTTTAGATTTAGCAAAAACAATTTCGCGCTGCTATTGACAAAAAGGCTTAGAATCATATAGAATAGTAAAAGTATGTTTAGTAACTGATCACAATAGCCGGCTAAACGAATACAAGAATCTAGAGGAGGTATTCAAAGTGAAACGTACTTATCAACCAAAGTAAAAATCCGTCGTGTGCGCAAACATGGTTTCCGTCATCGTATGGCAACTAAAAACGGTCGTCGCGTGCTTGCTAGCCGTCGTCGTAAAGGACGCAAAGTTTTGGCTGCATAATCCAAAACGAATACAAGATGAAGAACCAACGGAAACTCGAGACCGCTGGTTTTTGTTGAATAGCAGAAGACAATCTGCATTTACTACAAAATTTTGATATAATAGAAAAATGATATAAAGAGGATTGAACTGATGAATATTTTTGATACACATACACACCTTAACGTGGATAATTTTGCAGGAAAAGAAGCTGAAGAGATTGCTTTCCTTTACACGAGTTAGGTGTTACCAAGATGAATATTGTGGGTTTTGATACAGAAACCATTGAAAAGTCGCTAGCGCTGTCTCGTCAATATGACGAACTATACAGCACGATTGGTTGGCATCCAACTGAGGCAGGCTCTTATACGCAAGAAGTTGAAAACATGATTGTCAGTCATTTGCACGATTCCAAAGTTATTGCCCTCGGTGAGATTGGTCTGGATTATCATTGGATGACAGCACCAAAGGATGTACAAAAACGTGTTTTTCGCCGACAGATTCAGTTATCAAAAGAGTTGAACTTGCCTTTTGTAGTGCATACGCGTGATGCTTTAGACGATACATATGAGGTGATTAAAACTGAAAGTGTCGGTTCGCGTGGAGGCATTATGCATTCTTATTCAGGTTCTTTGGAAATGGCAGAGCGCTTTATCCAGCTGGGAATGATGATTTCATTTTCTGGTGTGGTTACTTTTAAAAAGGCACTGGATGTACAAGAGGCTGCGCAGAAGTTGCCTTTAGATAAGATTTTAGTTGAGACAGATGCGCCTTATCTAGCCCCTGTACCAAAACGCGGTCATGAAAATCGCACAGCTTATACTCGCTATGTTGTAGACAAGATTGCAGAGCTTCAGTGGCTTGACAACAGAAGAAGTTGCACAAGTAACGTATAAAAATGCACTGCGAATATTTAATTTGAAAGAAGATTGATGAAAGAAAAGATTTCTCAGGTTCTAGTTGTAGAAGGTCGAGATGATACGGCCAATCTCAAACGGTATTTTGACGTCGAAACTTACAGAAACGAGAGGGTCTGCAATTTGCCAAAAAGATATGAAGCGTATCAAACGTCTTCATGACCTGCATGGAGTGATCGTTTTTACTGATCCGAGATGTCAATGGTGAGCGGATTCGTAGAATGATCATGACTGCTATTCCTAGTGTTCAGCATGCTTTTTTAAGGCGTGATGAAGCCGCTCCTAAGTCTAAAAATAAAGGGAAGTCATTGGGTATCGAGCATGCTTCTTATGAAGATTTAAAAGCTGCTCTTTCTCAGGTAACTAAAAATTTTGAAAAAAAGACTGATTTTGATATCACACGTTCAGATTTGATTCGCTTAGGATTTCTGGCAGGCAATGACAGCCGCAAACGTCGTGAATTTTTAGGAGAAGAACTCCGCATTGGCTATTCAAATGGGAAACAGTTGCTTAAACGCTTAGAATTATTTGGAATCAGTTTAGCAAAAGTTGAGAAGGTGATGGCGTATTATCAAGAAAGCGAAAACCAATAGAGGAATAGTCTGAAAAAATGTATCAGAACAGGTGGAAATAGCGGGATAGGTTATCAAGCAGCTAAACAGCTAGCTGATAAAGGCTGGCAGGTAACGATTTTTGTCGTAGTAAAGAGAGAGCTGAGAGACAATCATTGGTGAAACTGGTAATTCTCATGTCGACTACCTATTAGCAGATCTTTCTGACTTAACGAGTACTAAAACAGCTATTGCAAAATTATATCCAGACTCAAGAGCGCTTGATGTCTTGATAAATAATGCTGCTGACTTTGATTTATCAATTAAGCAACCAGTTTTAACCAAAAGATGGGTTGGAAAAAGCAGTTTGCGACCAATGTTGTAGCTCCTTTTTGCTATCCCAGTCTTTTATTCCTTTATTGAAAGAGGTCCGAGTGGTCGCATTCTCAATATTTCATCGCAAGGTTTACAAGCCTATCCTTTTATTAAATTGAATTTTGATAATCTAAAGGGCGAACAATCTTACAGCCCTTCAAAAACTTATTACCAGAACAAATTAGCGCTTCTGATGCTGTCCTTAGCGATGAGAACAAGGAACAAAGATGTTATAATTCAGGCTATCAGGTACCTAGTGTTAAGGTAGATATGAAGCGTTATAGTCACCTTTCTTCCTTTATGAAAAACCTATACAAACTAAAATCTTGATTCTCAATTTCGCCTGAAGAAATGGCACAAACCTATGTCGCTCTCGCTACGGGAACAGCTATAACGGCTTTTTTTATACAATGAAAAATGCCAAGAAGTCAAAAGCCAATCGCTCGGTTTATAATCAAGAGGCGCAAGAGAAACTCTACCGAATTTTGACGCAACTAACAGAGAAAACCGGAGAATGATAATCGAATATATATAACGTTTTTAGTACGTTTTTAAAAAGCATGATGAGTGGTAAGGGGATTTACCTGGCGATAATATGTCAACTTTGATATTTACAAAAGATTACGTTTGAAGTGCTTGATAGTGATGATGACTGATGTCACTAATGAAAACATTATGCGCTACTGGTTTCGCAGGAAGTTGATGTCCAAAAATATCGTGGATTCTGAGTTGAAGAATTCCGCATGGGCTATTCAAATGAGAAACAATTGCTCAAACGGCTGGAATTATTGAGATTATATTGACAGATGTTGAAATGGAATGAAAAAGATGAAAAGGAAGCGAGATGGCAAATAGAGCTATATTTATTTAAAAACGGAGATGAGGCACGTATTTTTAGCGGAGGGAGTTTATACGATTCCTTATTTCTGGCAACTATTTTGGGGTGAAGAAGAGCTGCAGGCAGCTATTGCTCTATGGAAAAAGCAGAAGAGCTTGAAAAAAGAAGATAAAGGAAAAAAACAGAAGAATTTTATCGGACACAGGATATGGGGATTGCTTTTTCTGTTGAAAAATTCCAACAAAATGCACATCATAATCGCTCCTTTTTAGAGCAACATGCTCCTGAGACTTTGCAATTGTACGATGACTTTGTGTTACATTACTGCAAATATCAAAGAGGGCGATACACTAGGATTTGACGTTTTAGAAATTATTTCTATGGACGAGTTGCCTATTGCTTTTGACAAACTTTTTAAAAAATGTCCGAGCTATTCAACAAAATCGACCAGAAGATTTAGATTTTTCTTTAGCGGACGAGGATTTTGCTTAGGGGGAGCTATGGGCTACGGATGCTTATACTTCAGACATGTTGCCAGAAGACAATATTCTAAAATCAGTTGCTTACCAAGATGAGTTGAAGAAACGTAAAAATCAAAAACAAAGCAAATGGCTGATGTGACTGAATCTACTTCAACAGAAACTAAACGCCGTATTCATCCAGCATTTTTGGATTTTGCTTGTGCTGAGAATTATGCGAATTTTATATATTTTATTTAGCTAATAGATAGAAAAAGAGTTTTATGAGAATTGCGGATTATAGCGTGACGCGAGCTGTGCTGAGCGTCATGGCTTTACTTTACAAAAATCGTTCGGTCAAAATTTCTTGACGGATACCAATATTTTACAAAAAAATTGTGGACACAGCTGAGATTGATAGGAATGTTAATGTTATCGAAATCGGACCAGGTATCAGGGGCGCTGACAGGTTTTTAGCAGAAAAATGCGGCCGAAGTCATGGCTTTTGAAATTGATGAACGCTTGGTGCCGATTTTGGCAGATACTTTGCAGGGATTTTGACAATGTCAAGGTTATCAACGAAGATATTCTTAAGTCAGACTTGCAAGCCCGAATCAGAAATTTTGCTAATCAAATCTTCCTATCAAAGTGGTGGCCAACCTGCCTACTACATTACCACTCCTATCCTCATGCACTTGATTAGAGCGGCATTCCTTTTAGTGAATTTGTCGTGATGATGCAGCGAAGTGGCTGATCGTATCTCGGCGCAGCCCAATAAGTAAATCTTATGGCGGTTGTCAATAGCGGTGCAGTATTATATGACCGCCAAAGTTGCTTTTATCGTACCACGAACAGTCTTTGTTCCTGCCCCAAATATGAGACTCGGCTATTCTGAAAATGACTCGTAGAGACAAGCCGGCAGTTGAGGTCAGGATGAAAGCTTTCTTCTTCAAAGTTTCAAAAAGCTAGTTTTACCCACCGCCGGAAAAACCCTCTGGAATAATCTGACCAGTTATTTTTGGGAAGTCTAATGAAGTCAAAAACAAAGCTAGAGTCCGCTTTGGACAATGCTGAGTTATTTCCAAGTGTACGAGGAGAAGCGCTTGGTTTGCAAGAATTTGCACGTTTAGCAGACAGCTTATATGACGAAGGGTTCAGATAAGTTGAATAATATTGTAAACAAAAAGCCTCACTAAGTTCGTGATATGTACCCTCTTTACTGGACACCCAGTAAGGAGGGTATTTTCATGCGTTACAGTCATGAGTATAAGTTAGAGTGTATTGAGCTATATAGAAAAGGAATATGGCCTGAAACACCAGAAGGAATAAAAACATCAAACTTTCATCTAATGGTTCGATACTGGGTTCGTATCGAAGAACAAAAATGGACCAGATGCATTAAAGCACTTAGGTAATAACAAAGTGTGGACCCCTGAAGCGAAATATGAATTAGTTGCTAAAGTATTAGCAGGACAATCCAACAAGTCAGTTGCTGTTTCTGCAGGTATAAATAATGGAATGCTATATACCTGGGTTCGCAAATACAAAGAGTAGAGTTACAATGGTCTTGTGAATAAAAAGAAAGGTCGACAAAAGTAAGAACCCTGTTATGAAAAAGAAAACGATTAAGCCCAAGCCTTTAACTGAATCAGAACGTGAAGAGTTAATCAGACTAAGAGAAGAAATTGCGGCAATGAAAGCGGAGATTGAAGTAGTAAAAAGGATCGCCTTGAGGCAAGAAAGATGGGCTGCGCAACTCAAGGCGAAAAAGCAGCAATCATCAAAGCGCTCAGAGAAGAAGGATACCAATTAAAGCACCTACTAAAAAGGTTTAAATATGCCTAAATCAACTTACTACTACGAAATCAGTAAAGTTGATACTGTGAACTTTAGAAATATTAAGCTCACTGAAGAAATCAAGAAAAATATTTAGCCAGCATAAAAGGTAGATATGGTGTGAGAAGAGTGTATAGAGAGCTCTTAAGACGTGGAAATTCTGTCAATCATAAAAGAGTACAACGTATCATGCATTCACTTGGATTGCAAGGGCAAAAGACCTAAAGAAAAAGTATCACTCATTCAAGGGTGAAGTAGGTAAAGTAGCACCAAACATAATAGATAGAGACTTTACAGCAACAGCACCACTTCGAAGTGGACAACTGATGTATCTCAGTTTAACTTTTCATGGGAAAAGTGTTACCTTTCTCCGATAATTGATATGTACACAAATGAGTTATTTCATATGATTTGTCGATGAGTCCAAACCTAAATCAAATCAAGAGAATGCTAGAGATGGCGTTTAAAAAGTTCAAAATCACTTACAGGATTAATATTTCATTCAGATCAAGGATGGCAATATCAACATAACTACTATCGTCAGGAACTAAAAAAACAGAATTATCAATCAATGTCTAGACGTGGCAATTGCATAGATAATTGCATTATGGAAACATTCTTTGGACGTCTAAAGAATGAAATGTACTACAGCTACGAGAAAAGAATATGAATCATTTGAGAGCTTTTCAAAAGCACTAGATGAATACATAAGTTATTACAACAATGAAAGAATACAAGGAAAAAAACAAAATGGATGCCACCTGTAATGTACAGGATAGCATCCATGTGTTCCACAGTTCATAACATGTGTCCAGGATTCTGGGTACATATCATCGTCTTAGTGAGGTTCTTTATAAGGAAAGGACAGGATTTGAACCCGCGCATGAATAAAATCCATTTGCCGGTTTCGAGGTCCAGTGCCGTACCAAGCTGGGCCACCTTTCCAAAATTCAAAAATATATTATTTCGTTTCAGACGAGAGGCAAAGCGCACATAACGTGAAGTGAAGTGCGCTACAGTTGACAACTATCAAACGAAATAAAAATGCGGAAAAAGGGATTTGAACCCTCACGTCCGAATGGACACATGCGCCTGAAGCATGCGCGTCTGCCGTTCCGCCATTTCCGCTTGGTATCTATTATACCACATTAGCGATGTTTTTTTCATCATTTTTGCACTAAAAAGCAAAATACTTGTTTTTGATATAATGAACTTATTAAGGTTAAAGGAGTTCATTTTGAAAGGAACAATTGTGAAAGCCTTGGCTGGCTTCTATTATGTAGAGTCAGAAGGTAGGTGTATCAGACCAGAGCCAGAGGAATTTTTCGCAAAGAAGGTCAAACTCCCTATGTGGGAGATGAGGTCAAGTTTTCTGCTGAGAAAGATTCTGAAGGATACATTTTAAAAATAGCAGAGCGAAAAACAGTCTAGTGAGGCCGCCCATCGTTAATATCGATCAGGCTGTCGTGATAATGAGTGCCAAAAGAGCCAGATTTCAATCCTAATCTGTTGGATCGATTTTTAGTTCTCTTGGAACAAAAAGCTATCCAGCCGATTATCTATATCAATAAATTGGTTTGTTGGAGGACGATAAAGAGCTAGATGCTTTTTCTTGATGTTTTACCAAAGCGATTGGTTATGATACTGCCAAAACAGTCGCAGAACTGTTGCCATTTTTGACAAGTAAAAAGACGGTTTTCATGGGGCAGACAGGAGTTGGCAAATCCACTTTGCTCAATAAAATTGCACCGGATTTACAGTTAGAGACGGGTGAGATTTCAGAGAGTTTAGGGTCGCGGTCGTCATACGACACGAGCTGTCAGTTTTACAATCTCAATGGAGGAAAGATTGCGGATACTCCGGGGTTTTCTTCCTTGGATTATGAAGTGGACAATGCAGAGGATTTAAATCGAGCATTTCCTGAAATTGCCGAAGTCAGTCGTGGCTGCAAATTCCGAACTTGTACTCATACGCATGAACCGAGCTGTGCAGTGAAACCTGCTGTTGAAAAATGGAACGATTGTAGCCTTTCGTTTTGAGAATTACTTGCAATTTTTGAGCGAAATTGAACATCGTCGTGAAACCTATAAAAAGTAGCCAAGAAGCAATCTAAGTGAGGAGAAGCCAAATGAAAACTTATAAAATTGACCGTCTATTTTAAGTGCAGATTATGCTAATTTTGAATCAGAATTGAAAAAAATTAGAAAGCTACAGGGGCAGAGTACGTTCATATTGATATTATGGACGGACATTTTTGTTCTAATATCAGCTTCGGTGCGGAGTGTGGTAGCGAGCATGCGACCACACAGCAGAGTTGATGTTTGACTGTCATCTGATGGTCTCCAATCCAGAACACCATATTGAAGATTTTTGCTCGTGCGGGTGCAGATATTATCAGCATCCACGCTGAAGCAACACCACATATTCACGGAGCTTTGCAAAGATTCGGGCAGCTGATGTCAAGGCAAGTGTTGTTATCAATCCGGGAACGCCTGTTGAAGCGGTGAAAAACGTACTTAATCTAGTTGACCAAGTCTTAGTAATGACTGTCAATCCGGGCTTCAGTGGACAAAGCTTTTCTACCAGAAACAATGGATAAAGTACGCGAATTAGTCGTTTTTGAGAGAAGTGAACCAACTAGAACTTTGATATTGAAGTAGATGGTGGTATTGATGATGAAACCATTGGCATTGCTAGAAGCCGGTGCTAATGTCTTTGTGGCAGGTAGTTACGTGTTCAAAGGTGATGTCGCTCATCAGGTTCAAACCTTGAAAGAAGCATTGCATGACTAAAATTGCTCTCTTTGCTGGTGGGACGATAGATAGCTTTCAAATGGATTTTGACCTCTTTATCGGGGTAGATAGAGGAAGCCTGTTTCTCATTGAACAAGGTATTTGTCCAGACTTAGCGGTCGGTGATTTTGATTCTGTTTCGGAGGTAGAGTTGGCTTTTGATTTGTTCTCAATCTAAAGAGGTACTTCAAGCACAACCTGAAAAAGATGATACGGATTTGGAATTGGCGGTTAAAGCTGTTTTTGCACGTTATCCACAAGTGCAAGTGACGATTTTTGGGGCTTTTGGCGGGCGCTTGGATCATACTTTGGCAAATATTTTCTTGCCGAGTAATCCAGAAATTGCCCCTTATATGCAGCAAATTCGACTGTACAATGTACAAAATGAGCTCCGCTATTTCCCTCAAAGGGCGTCATGAGATAAAGCCAGTAGCTGGTATGAACTATCTAGCCTTTATGCCTGCGGACGACGGCCGTTTGACCATTGAAGGCACCAAATATCGCTTTAAACGAATCAATTATTTTTAAAAAGTGTATGCTTCTAACGAATTTATAGATGAGCCCGTTTTTAGAGTGCCAATCAGGTTATGTTATTGTCATTTATAGCAAAGACAGGAGTTAGTATGGAGTTTGTAATCATCCTCTTATTGCTGGGAAATCTTATTGTGACCTTTCTTTTTGTGGCAAAAGAATCAGCAACAGACAGACCAAGCGAAGAAGATTTTTGAAAGATCAAAGCGGATCAGTTATCTGAACAGTTGGATTACCGTTTTGAGCAGGAGCGGCAGCAAAAGCCTTCTAGTACAGCAACAGCTGGAATTAGCTCTGAGGGATCGTTTGGGAGGTGCGCACGGTTTACATCGAAATTTAACGGAAATGCGGTTAGAGATAAGCGAGAATCTAACTAAAAATCGTGATAAGACAGACGAACGAGATGCGTCAGATTCAAGAGTCAAATGACCGTCGTTTAGAACAAATGCGCCAAACGGTGGAAGAAAAATTAGAGAAAAACGTTGCAGGCGAGATTGCCAAACCTCCTTTGAAACGGTTTTCTAAACAGCTGGAGTCGGTCAATCGCGGTCTAGGTGAAATGCAAAATGTAGCGCGTGATGTGGGTACTCTAAACAAAGTGCTCTCCAATACCAAAACGCGTGGAATTTTTAGGGAGAATTGCAGCTTGGTCAGATTATTGAAGATATTATGACGCCTAGCCAGTATGAACGCGAATTTGCGACAGTTGCGGGATCTAGTGAGCGCGTAGAGTATGCAATTAAATTACCGGGACAAGTGGAAAAAGAATACATCTACTTGCCGATTGATTCCAAGTTTTCCGCTTGCTGACTACTATCGCTTGGAGGATGCTTACGAATCAGGAAACAAAGAAGAGATTGATTTGTACCGCAAGTCTTTGCTAGCGAGTGTCAAACGTTTTGCCAAGGACATCAATAAAAATACTTAGCGCCTCCTGCAACAACAAACTTTGGCGTGATGTTTTTACCAACGGAAGGGCTTTATTCAGAAGTTGTTCGCAATCCGGAATTCTTTGATAATTTGCGTCGAGACGAGCAGATTGTGGTCGCAGGACCGTCTACGTTGTCTGCCCTACTCAATTCGCTTTCGGTTGGTTTTAAAACGCTCAACATTCAACGAAGTGCAGATGACATCAGCAAGGTTTTGGGCAATGTCAAATCAAATTTAATAAATTTGGCGGTGTTTTACTGAAGGCACAAAAACATTTGCAACACGCTTCTGCAATATTGATGAATTACTGACGCGCAGAACCAATGCTATCGAGCGAACTTTTGCGCCATATTGAAATTTCGGACAAATCGGACTTAAACGGTCTACTAGATTTCCAAGATGAAGAGGAAGAATATGAAGATTAACCAAATGAAAAAGACGAGCTGTTTGAGGATTTTTATCTCATCAAATCAGCTGAACTGCGTCGAGACAAGGGCTGGAAAAATTATTTGGCATTTACCTTTCAAGATGACACTGGAACGATTGAAGGAAATTGTGGGATGCACAACCGCACAATGTGGAAGAATTTACTGCTGGAAAAGTCGTACATGCAAGGGCGCAGAGAAGTGTATAACAACACCCTCAAGTCAATCAAATTACCTTGCGATTGCCTAAAGTTGGCGAGCCAAACAATCCGGCTGATTTTTAAGGAAAAACCACCGGTTGATGTCCAAGAGTTACGTGACTATCTCTGCAAATGATTTTTAAAATTGAAAAATCAGTTTGGCAGCGTGTAGTGAGGGCTTTGTATGCCAAATACGATAAAGAGTTTTACTCCTATCCTGCAGCGAAAACCAATCACCACGCTTTTGAGGCAGGACTTGCTTTTCATACGGCTACAATGGTGCGGTTAGCAAATGCCATTGGTGAGATTTACCCGCAATTAAATAAGAGTTTGCTTTATGCAGGGAATTATGTTGCATGATTTGGCAAAAGTACTGGAATTGACAGGCCCTGAACAGACAGAATACACCGTTCGAGGCAATCTCATCGGACACATCGCTTTGATTGATGAAGAAATAACAAAAGGTATTGGCAGAATTAAAAATTGACGACACTAAAGAAGATGTCATTGTTCTCCGTCATGTTCTGCTAAGCCATCATGGCTTGTTGGAGTACGGCAGTCCTGTCCGTCCGAAAATCATGGAAGCTGAAATTATCACATGATTGACAATTTAGATGCGGAAATGATGATGATGACTTCGGCTCTAGCCTTGGTTGGCGAGGGTGAGATGACCAATCGAATCTTTGCTATGGACAACCGCTCTTTCTATAAGCCTAATTTTGATAAGTAAAAAGCGAAAAAACGAATGTTATTGCAAAAATAATGTTCGTTTTTGAGCTGATTATGATATAATGAAGAAAATAAAAATAAATTGGTGAAAAAAATGAAATTAAGAAGAAGTGAACGCATGGTAGTCATTTCTAACTACCTAATCAATCATCCGTACGGATTAACAAGTCTCAATACATTTGCTGAGAAGTATGAGTCCGCAAAATCTTCCATTTCCGAAGATATTGTCATTATCAAACGTGCTTTTGAAGAAATGGAAATCGGGCATATCGAAACCATTACAGGAGCAGGAGGAGGCGTTATTTTTACTCCCTCTATCTCGGATAAAGAAGCTAGAGCAATGGTGGAAGACCTCCGCGCGAAATTGTCTGAAAGCAATCGAATTTTACCCGGTGGCTACATTTTACTTATCGGATTTGCTGAGTACGCCTTCTATTTTAAACAACATTGGACGCATTATTGCCAAGACGTTTCGAAATCAAAAAATTGATGCCGTAATGACTGTTGCCACAAAAGGAGTGCCGTTGGCAAATGCAGTGGCAAATGTGTTAAATGTTCCATTTGTCATTGTGCGCCGCGACTTGAAAATCACAGAGGGTTCAACGGTTAGTGTCAATTATGTGTCTGGTTCAAGTGGTGACCGTATTGAAAAAATGTTTTTGTCGAAACGCAGCCTGAAAGCTGGAGTCGCGTGTTAATCGTAGATGATTTCTTAAAAGGTGGCGGAACAGTCAATGGCATGATTAGTCTTTTACGAAATTTGATTCGGAATTGGCTGGTGTAGCAGTCTTTGCGGAAAATGCACAGACAGAACGCGAACATTTGGATTACAAATCATTGTTGAAAGTGACAGCTATTGATGTGAAGTCCAACAAAATCAGCGTAGAAGTTGGCAATATTTTTGACAAATAGATGAGGTGAAAATTTGAAAAATATATTGGATAAATTGGATCAAAGCTCCTTGGGGCTGAGAGTTTCGATGTTACAGTTTTGGCACTCATTCTTGCTGCGGGATTATTTTTCGTGAAAAAGCAAGATGACGCGGCGCGTGCAGCCGCTCCGACTGTAAGACGAACAGTTTTCAACGTCAAAACCTTCAGAGTCGAAAAGCAGAAAAAAGAGAAAAAGAGCAAGCCAAAATTGCACAAGAGGCAGAAAATGCTGTTAAAAAATTGGAGATAGAGCAGACGACGGCTAATGTAACGCCTGCTCAAGAAAAAAGTGGACAAGTTGAAAGACGAAGCTCAAAAAGCTCAACTTCAACAACGGATTAAGGCAGTTAGTGACGCGATTGCTGCGCGTGAAGCCAATGAAGCAGCTGCTACAGCAAATCAAAACGCTGTGACTCCTCAAACAGATGCAGGGCAAACTTATCAACAAACCTATCAGGCTCCTGCAACTTCAGCTACCACAGGACAGGCTGAGACCAGTGCAGCTCAAACTCCAACGACTAACGGAGCAGGTGTCCCAGCCACAAATACTACGGGACAATAGATGGGAACTCAGCAAGAAAACTATAAAAATATATTGACAAAGAAAGTGTCGATCGTGTTATACTAATAGACGGTACTTTTTACTTTTGGTCTCTCAAAAGTGTACAGAGACGTGCTGACAAATGTTGCAAAAGTACACACAGATGGTAGCTGTCACCAAGTGTATCATCACCAAAATTAAAAAAATACAGGAGAAATGTAGATGCCTACAATTAACCAATTGGTTCGCAAACCGCGTAAATCAAAAGTAGAAAAATCTAAATCACCAGCTTTAAACGTTGGTTATAATAGTCTTAAACGTGTACCTACTCGTGAAAACTCACCACAAAAACGTGGTGTTGCAACTCGTGTTGGTACTATGACACCTAAAAAACCTAACTCAGCTCTTCGTAAATTTGCTCGTGTACGTTTGAGCAACTTGATTGAAGTGACTGCTTATATCCCAGGTATCGGACATAACTTGCAAGAACACAGTGTTGTGCTTCTTCGTGGTGGACGTGTAAAAGACCTTCCAGGGGTACGTTACCATATCGTTCGTGGTGCACTTGATACTGCAGGTGTAACTGATCGTAAACAAGGCCGTTCTAAATACGGTACGAAAAAAACCAAAAGCATAAGGAAAGGGATAAAGATCAATGAGTCGTAAAAACCGTGCGCCTAAGCGCGAAGTATTGCCAGATCCGCTCTACAATTCAAAATTAGTGACACGTCTTATCAACCGCGTTATGCTTGATGGGAAACGTGGTACAGCAGCTTCAATCGTATATGGTGCTTTTGAACAAATCAAAGAAGCTACTGGAAATGATGCACTTGAAGTATTTGAAACAGCTATGGAAAATATCATGCCTGTACTTGAAGTACGTGCTCGCCGTGTTGGTGGTTCTAACTACCAAGTCCCAGTTGAAGTTCGTCCAGAACGTCGTACAACTCTTGGACTTCGTTGGTTGGTAACTATTTCACGTTCACGTGGAGAACACACTATGCAAGATCGCCTTGCAAAAAGAAATCATGGATGCAGCTAACAATACTGGTGCAGCTGTTAAAAAAACGTGAAGATACTCACCGTATGGCTGAAGCTAACCGTGCTTTTTGCTCACTTCCGTTGGTAAGATTAAGATACTAAGGGTGTTAAAAAGCAACAGAAAATTAGGAAACTTGACGAAGAATCAGAGATTCTAGGAAAGTTTATCTATTTTCCGAGCTTTTAGCCCGAGTTCAATTGAGTTTTTGAGTTTTAGTCGAACTCAAATTTAAGATGCGAAAGCGTTAAAAGAGTCCAGAGAAAATAGGAAATCGAAGCAGGTTGCGATTGCAGCCAATGAGATCTATCTTTCTCTTTAGATTTTTCAACAATCAAAATTGTTAGGATCGTAAAAGCGTTAGGGCATTGCACTTAACCCAATCAATTACAAAAAAACTTCAGGAGGGAGCGGGTAGGATTTGCCTACTCGCTTTTCTTAAAATATGTTATAATAAACTGTAAATAAAATAATAGGAGAAACAACCAAATGGCTCGCGAATTTTCACTTGAAAAAAACTCATGTAACATCGGTATCATGGCTCACGTCGATGCTGGTAAAACAACAACGACTGAACGTATTCTTTACTATACCGGTAAAATCCATAAAATTGGTGAAACACACGAAGGTGCTTCACAAATGGACTGGATGGAACAAGAACAAGAACGTGGTATTACCATTACATCTGCTGCAACAACAGCACAATGGAAAGATTACCGTGTCAACATTATCGACACACCAGGACACGTGGACTTCACAATTGAAGTACAACGTTCCCTTCGTGTATTGGATGGTGCCGTAACTGTCCTTGACTCACAATCAGGTGTTGAACCTCAAACGGAAACAGTTTGGCGTCAAGCGACTGAATATAGTGTTCCACGTATCGTATTTGCTAACAAAATGGATAAAATCGGTGCAGACTTCCTTTACTCAGTAAGCACTCTTCACGATCGTCTTCAAGCAAATGCTCACCCAATTCAATTGCCGATTGGTGCAGAAGATGACTTCCGTGGTATCATTGACTTGGTTCGCATGAAAGCAGAAATCTATACAAATGACCTTGGAACAGATATTCTTGAAGAAGATATTCCAGCGGATTACCTTGAACAAGCTCAAGAATGGCGTGAAAAATTAGTAAAGCAGTTGCTGAAACTGATGAAGACTTGATGAAAATACCTTGAAGGTGAAGAAATTACTGAAGCAGAACTAAAAAGCTGCCATCCGTAAAAGCAACTATCAATGTTGAATTCTTCCCAGTTCTTGCAGGGTTCTGCCTTCAAGAACAAAAGGTGTTCAAATGATGCTTGATGCAGTTATTGACTACCTTCCAAGCCCACTTGACATTCCAGCTATCAAGGGTGTAAACCCAGATACTGAAGAAGAAGAAACTCGTCCTGCATCTGATGACGAACCATTTGCAGCACTTGCTTTCAAGATTATGACAGACCCATTTGTTGGTCGTTTGACTTTCTTCCGTGTGTACTCAGGTGTCTTGAACTCAGGTTCATACGTATTGAATACTTCTAAAGGTAAACGCGAACGTATCGGACGTATCCTGCAAATGCACGCAAACCACCGTAACGAAATCGAAACTGTTTACGCAGGTGATATCGCTGCAGCTGTTGGTTTGAAAGATACCACGACTGGTGACTCATTGACGGATGAAAAAGCAAAAATTATCCTTGAATCGATCGAAGTCCCAGAACCAGTTATCCAATTGATGGTTGAACCTAAGTCAAAAGCTGACCAAGATAAGATGGGTATTGCCCTTCAAAAATTGGCTGAAGAAGACCCAACATTCCGCGTTGAAACAAACGTTGAAACTGGTGAAACAGTTATCTCTGGCATGGGTGAACTTCACTTGGATGTCCTTGTAGACCGTATGCGTCGTGAATTCAAAGTTGAAGCAAACGTAGGTGCTCCTCAAGTATCTTACCGTGAAACATTCCGTGCACAAACATCAGCACGTGGATTCTTCAAACGCCAATCAGGTGGTAAAGGTCAATTCGGTGATGTTTGGATTGAATTTACTCCAAACGAAGAAGGAAAAAGGCTTCGAGTTTGAAAAATGCTATCGTTGGTGGTGTGGTTCACGTGAATTCATCCCAGCTGTAGAAAAAGGTTTGATTGAGTCAATGGCAAACGGTGTTCTTGCTGGTTACCCAATCGTTGACGTGAAGGCAAAACTGTATGATGGTTCATACCACGATGTCGACTCATCAGAAACAGCCTTCAAAGTTGCTGCCTCTCTTGCTCTTAAAGAAGCTGCTAAGACTGCGCAACCAACCATTCTTGAACCAATGATGCTTGTTACAATTACTGTACCAGAAGAAAACCTCCGGTGACGTTATGGGACACGTAACAGCTCGTCGTGGACGTGTTGATGGTATGGAAGCTCATGGTAACAGCCAAATCGTTCGTGCCTATGTTCCACTTGCTGAAATGTTCGGTTATGCAACAGTTCTTCGTTCAGCATCACAAGGACGCGGTACTTTCATGATGGTATTTGACCACTACGAAGATGTACCGAAGTCAGTACAAGAAGAAATCATTAAGAAAAAAATAAAGGTGAGGCTTAAGATAAGCTGATTTTTGGAGCGCCTGCGCAAGCAGTGCTTTTACATATCTCCCACTTAGCTTCCGGAAATGAAAGAGAAATGAAAATCTTTGAAAGAAATGATATTCCTTGTTAATAATGCTGAAATCAGTTGCAATTTTAAGGGATAAAGTATATAATAGATATGTTGAAAGGTGATTTGTAGCAACTCAAGTTACTCTTTTCACATAAAAAAATTTTTTGATTTTTCATAAGGAGGAAATCACGAATGGTAGTTAAAGTTGGTATTAACGGTTTCGGTCGTATCGGTCGTCTTGCATTCCGTCGTATCCAAAAACGTAGAAAGGTGTTGAAGTTACTCGTATCAACGACCTTACAGATCCAGTTATGCTTGCACATTTGTTGAAATATGACACAACTCAAGGTCGTTTCGACGGTACTGTGGAAGTTAAAGAAGGTGGATTCGAAGTTAACGGTAAATTCGTTAAAGTTTCTGCTGAACGTGACCCAGAACAAATCGACTGGGCTACTGACGGTGTAGAAATCGTTTTGGAAGCAACTGGCTTCTTTGCTAAGAAAGATGCAGCTGAAAAAACACCTTAAAGGTGGAGCTAAGAAAGTTGTTATCACTGCTCCTGGCGGAAACGATGTTAAAACAATCGTATTTAACACTAACCACGATGTTCTTGATGGTACTGAAACAGTTATTTCAGGTGCTTCATGTACTACAAACTGCTTGGCTCCAATGGCTAAAGCACTTCAAGACAACTTCGGTATCGTTGAAGGTTTGATGACAACAATCCACGCTTACACTGGTGACCAAATGATCCTTGACGGTCCACATCGTAAAGGTGATCTTCGCCGTGCTCGTGCTGGTGCTGCAAACATCGTTCCTAACTCAACTGGTGCTGCTAAAGCTATCGGTCTTGTTATCCCAGAATTGAACGGTAAACTTGATGGTTCAGCCCAACGTGTTCCAACTCCAACTGGATCAGTTACTGAATTGGTTGCTGTTCTTGAAAAGAATGTAACTGTTGATGAAGTAAATGCAGCTATGAAAGCAGCAGCTAACGAATCATACGGTTACACAGAAGATCCAATCGTATCTTCAGATATCGTAGGTATGTCATTTGGTTCATTGTTTGATGCAACTCAAACTAAGGTTCTTGATGTTGACGGAAAACAATTGGTGAAAGTTGTATCTTGGTACGATAACGAAATGTCATACACTGCACAACTTGTACGTACTCTTGAATACTTTGCAAAAATTGCTAAATAATTCATCAGTATAGAGAAGAGAGGTTCGCCTCTCTTTTTTGTTGTCATTCGCTCCTTGGCTCAGACTTGTGGAAGTTGGGAGTTGAATATGCGTGAAATTGGAATTTTGATAAATTTTTGGAGCTTATACTAACTGCTTGTCATCATTTAAGCTACAAAAAAAACAACTTGACTTTACCCAAATCAAGTTGTTTTTACTATATGAGATTGTATTGCTAGATTTCTTCATCTGGTGTTAAAATCATTGGGATGATAATAGGCTCGCGTTCGGTATTTTCATATAAGAATGGTCGGAGAGCATTTACGATAGCACCATTGACTGACTGAATACTAGCATCTTTATTTTTTAATGCAATACGAATCGCATTGAAAAGGATACGCTGGCTGTGACGAATGAGATCGCCTGATTCACGCATATAGATAAAACCGCGACTAAGGATATCGGGACCAGCCAAAATCATTTTTGATTTAAAGTCAACGGTAGCTACTGCAAGGACAACACCATCTTCGGAAAGATCACGTCTGTCACGGAGGACTGCAGCACCGATTTCTCCGATACGATTACCGTCAACATAAATATCTTGGGCATTGAAACTTCCTGCGATACGAGCTGAATTGGCAGTTAAAAGCAAGAACATCCCCATTGCTCATGATAAAGATATTCTTTTTAGGGATGCCTGTATCCATTGCAAGTCCAGCATGAACTTTTTGCATGCGGTATTCACCATGAACTGGCATAAAATACTTAGGTTTTATCAAACGGAGCATCAATTTTTGCTCTTGTTGTCCACCGTGTCCAGATGTATGGATGTTATTGATTTTTCCGTGGATAACATCAACGCCGGCTTCTGAAATGGTGTTAATAAAGCTTACTGACACTAGTAGTATTTCCAGGGATAGGACTAGAAGAAAAAATTACTGTATCGCCCGGTTGGAGTTGGACTTGGCGATGCGTTCCGTTCGCGATACGTGAAAGGGCTGCCATCGGTTCCCCCTGACTTCCTGTACACATGATTAGGATTTCGTTTGCAGGATAATCTTTAATTTCATTTGGTTCAATGAACGTCCCTTTTGGAGTTTTGATATAACCTAGTTCAATTCCGTTGACAATGGCTTTTTCCATTGAACGTCCAAAAACAGCAATTTTTCGGCCAGTTTTAACCGCAGCATCCGCAGCTTGTTGAAGACGGAAGATATTTGAGGCAAAGGAGGCAAAAAATAATCCGCCCGTGAATGCCTTCAATGATTTTCATGATAGATTGACCAACGACTTTTTCGGAATTTGTGAAAGTTGGAATTTCTGCATTAGTGGAATCAGAAAGAAGTGCTAGAACGCCATCTTCCCAAGAGCTGCCATTCGATGTAAATCTGCTGGCTCGCCAACGGGGGTAAAAGTCAAACTTGAAGTCACCCGTACAAACAATTTTCCCTTGAGGTGTGTGGATGACAATTCCCAAAGGCTCTGGGATAGAGTGAGTTGTGCGGAAGAAGGTTGCTTTTTAAATTTTTAAATTGAAGTTCGGTATTTTGATTGATTTCGTAGAGTTTAGCGTCACGTAAAAGTCCGTGCTCTTCAATTTACCACGAATCAGTGCAAGGGCAAGTGGTCCAGCATAAATAGGAACATTTGCTTGTTTGAGAAGGAAGGAATCCCTCCGATGTGGTCTTCGTGACCGTGAGTAATCAACACTCCTTTGATACGATCAATATTTTCTACGATATAAGAATAATCAGGAATGACATAATCAATCCCTAAGAGGTCGTCTTCAGGAAATTTAATCCCTGCATCAACGATGATAATCTCATCTTGGTATTCAATCCCGTAGGTATTTTTCCGATTTCTCCTAAACCACCAATGGCAAATACACCGACTTCTTCGGGTTTTAAAGTATATGACATGGTTTAGAGGCTCCAGTAATTGATAAAGTTGCCTGATTCTTTTTCGTATTCTAAATGTTTGTCAGACAAAAGTGTAATCAATTCAACATTATAAGGTGTTTTTCTTCGACGAGTTTGCGGGCTTTGATGCGTCCTTCTAGTTCGTCTTTGGCGTTAATATCCAAGTAGAGAGAATGCGTGTTTTTCCCGACGTGGATTGCGTTCTTTTGTTTCTTGATAAAAACCTTGTAAATCATTTCAATTCCTTTTCTCATTCATGATCAATCTACCAGAAAATGGCCACCTTATTTTCAAGGGCGGTCTCCATCTATTTGATTTTCTGGGTAATAGATTGATTTTGATACGTTACAATTATAATCATTATATCATAAAAAAGGTTATTTAGTAAAAGAAAAGAAGTGAGAAAATCTAGGAAAAGCGATTTTCAAAAAGGTTTTGTTTTTGGAAATCATATTGAGGAAATCCGTATTTTTGTAGTATAATAGAAAAGTAGATTATCCCAAAGGAAAGATAAGAATGAAAAGTTTTAGCTTTTTGACACATCCAGCAAAGCCCTAGCAATTGCGATTTTAGAAGATGATAAGTTGCTTGCTGAGATGACAGTAAATATTAAAAAAATCATAGCGTTACATTGATGCCGGCTATTGATTTTTTAATGGAAAGTTTGGATTTAAAACCAACTGACTTAGAACGCATTGTGGTTGCAGAAGGTCCTGGTAGTTATACAGGTTTGCGAATTGCTGTGGCAACAGCCAAAACGTTAGCACATACGCTTAAAAATAGATTTGGTAGGAGTTTCTAGCTTGCAGATTCTGGTGCCGGAGGACGTTGACGGCTTGGTCATTCCTCTCATGGATGCTAGACGCAATCATGTCTATGCTGGTTTTTATGAAAATGGCAGAGCAACTCAGCCGGAAGCTCATTTATCTTTTGAAGAAGTTTTAGAAAAAGCCAAGTCTGCTTCTCAGGTAACTTTTGTAGGAGAAGTGGAAAATTTTTGCGAGCAGATTCAATCCGCTTTGCCAGCAGCTCTTATCAAAAGCAACCTTGCCAAGCGCTGTACTCCTTACTAAAATCGGTCTGCTAACTACCAGTTCGCTCTGTTCATGATTTTGTACCGAATTACCTCAAGCGAGTGGAAGCAGAAGAGAATTGGCTCAAAAATCATCAAGAAACGAACGATTCTTACATCAAGCGCTTATGATTGAGATTAAAAAGAAGAAAAAGCAGGTTGCTGATTTGGCGGAGCAGATTTATCAAGTATTAAAAAGATGTTTATGCAGCCAGTCCTTGGAATGTAGAGCAGATTGAGAAAAGACTTACAAAATCCTTTTGTCGGTTTTATGTTTTGGCTTTGGAAGCTCAAAATTTAATCGGCTTTCTGGCTTTTCAAGAGTCGGATTTTGAAGCGGAAGTTTTACAAATTGCGGTTAAGAAAAGCCTATCAAGGACAAAAATTGCGACCGCTTTGTTTGAACATCTGCCAATTGACAAAGAGATTTTTCTCGAAGTGAGAGAATCCAACAAAAGCAGCTCTGCTATTTTACCAAAAAGAGAAATTTATAGAAATCGCTCGGCGTAAGAATTACTATCATGAGCCAGTGGAAAATGCGATTGTAATGAAAAGGGAAAATAATGAATGACAGATATATTTTTAGCTTTTTGAGACCTCCTGCGATGAGACTAGCGTAGCGGTTTTAAAGAATGATGCTGAACTCTTATCCAATGTTATTGCCAGCCAGATTGAGAGCCATAAACGTTTTGGTGGCGTGGTACCGGAAGTGGCTAGCCGTCATCATGTGGAAGTTATCACAGCTTGCATTGAGGAAGCTCTTGCGGAGGCTGGTATTACAGAAAAAGAAGTGACTGCAGTAGCAGTAACTTATGGGCCAGGGCTCGTAGGGGCCCTCTTAGTCAGGTTGGCAGCTGCAGAGTCTTTTGCGTGGGCACATCATTTACCGCTTATTCCTGTCAATCATATGGCAGGTCATCTGATGGCGGCTCAGAGTGTTGAGAAATTAGAATACCCTCTTTTTAGCATTATTAGTCAGTGGAGGGCATACGGAATTGGTTTATGTTAGCGAAGCTAGTGATTATCAGATTGTCGGAGAAAACACGCGATGATGCAGTTGGAGAAGCTTATGATAAAGTTGGTCGTGTGATGGGATTAACTTATCCAGCTGGGCGTGAGATAGATGAATTGGCCCATAAAGGACAAGATATTTATGATTTTCCGAGAGCGATGATTAAAGAGGATAATTTAGAATTTTCTTTCTCTGGGTTGAAGTCTGCCTTTATCAACCTCTGTCACAATGCGGAGCAAAGGGGTGAAAGTTTGTCGAAAGAAAATTTGGCTGCTAGTTTTCAAGCTGCTGTTTTAGATATTCTCATGGCAAAAACAAAAAAAGCTTTGGAGAAATATCCTGTTAAGACCTTAGTCGTTGCGGGCGGTGTTGCTGCTAATCAAGGTTTACGTGAACGTTTAGCAGCTGAAATGACAGATATCAAGGTAATCATACCGCCTTTGCGTCTCTGTGGGGACAATGCAGGAATGATTGCTTATGCGAGCGTCAGTGAGTGGAATAAAGGGAAGCTTGCAACATTGAGCTTGAATGCTAAGCCAAGTCTGGCATTTGACACAATGGAAGAATAAATATGATTGGAAAAAGTTTTAAGGATGGGGCTAAGGCAGCGATGCCAACGGCTCTTGGGTATATTAGTATTGGACTAGCTTGTGGAATTATTGGTGCCTCTTATGTCAGTCCTCTTGAAATGGCACTAATGAGCAGTTTAGTCTATGCAGGAAGTGCTCAGTTTGCTATGCTAGCACTTCTTGCGATTCACGCACCGGTAACAGCTATTGCTCTGACAGTTTTTAATCAATTTGCGGTTGTTTTTGCTGAGCCTTCATACATCAACCTTTTTTTGGCATGCAGTCTATTGCAAAAATATCGGTATCGGAATACTCTTGACAGATGAAACATACGGCGTTTTTACTAAGTGAGCGTGTCCATACAAAGGATATTTCGCTTCAGTGGATGTATGGCAATAATATTACGAGCTATCTTGCTTGGATTGTTGGCTCTGTGGTCGGAACGACATTAGGAAGTCTTTTGCCCAATCCAGAAGTGTTTGGACTGGACTTTGCGCTGGTGGGCATGTTTATTGGGATTTTTTCTTCCCAATTTTTAGTGATGTTACATAAAACAAAATTTCAAAAAAACTAGTAGTGATTTTGTCTGTGGTAGCTTTATCGTTCTATGTTTTAAGCATGCTTGTTTCTTCGTCTTTAGCTGTTTTAATGTCGACCTTATTAGGTTGTGCTGCGGGGGTAATGCTAGATGATAAATAATTATATATTTGTCGCCATTCTTCTCTCAGCCTTGGTGACGTGGCTAGCACGGGTGACTCCTTTTATCTTGGTAAAATATCGCGGTCTACCTAAGATTGTAGAACGTTTCTTGCAATATTTACCGGTCTCTATTATTTTTGCGTTGATTCTATCCAGCATTACAAATGGGAAGATAGGGCAGTTGCCAACCTTTAAATGGCTAGATTTAATAGCTGTCTTTCCAACAATTTATATTACTTTTTCGCTATCGTAACTTAGTAGTGACCGTGATTTTTTTGGTGTGATATTGGTGGCTGGTTTGCGATTTATCTTTTAACTTTATAGAAATAACTCTGTCTTAGGAAATCACTAAGACGGAGTTTTAGTTAAAATAACCGTTTAAGATCTAAAAACAGACCATTCGGAATTTTAATGAGTTTTTATTTAGATTGGGTACAATGAGAGTTTGTTGTAAAGTAGATTTGCGGTTACTATTTTCATTTTCAAAGGGGCTTTTTCCGAGTCTGCCAAAAGCAGTATTGAGACTTACTTGCAAACTCTATCTATAACCTCAAGTCAGTGCTTTGAGCAATTATCTACTTCGTTAAGAATTTTAGGTATCAAAAAGTAGAGGCTGGGACAAAAGTCCGACCTCAAGTATAAAAAGCGAACAAAACTAGTTTTCTGGTAATCAGAATTCTGCTTTGTTCGCTTTTTGCATTTAATTATAGATTTGAAGGGCTTAATAATTAAGATTTTTAATAATTAAGATTTTTTTAATAATTAAGATTTTTAATAATTAAGATTTTTTTAATAATTAAGATTTTTAAAAAATTGAAATCTTTTTGTCCCAAACTCTTTACAAGCTATTGTTTTCCCAACAAATGTAGTGATTGGAAAAAGCACTTTTGATTTTAATCAATTAGAGTTCCTTAGAACAATTGATTAGGAATAGGTGCCACCCATCACAGCTATCTGTTAGTTTTCTTTTTTGTCTAATTTCTTGCTTAACTCGATAATGTATTGTTTCATATCGTCTTTGACTTGAGGATGTTTGAGGGCATAGTCAATAGATGTTTTCATAAAAGCCAAATTTGTCGCCGACATCATAACGGTCACCTGTGAACTCACGAGCGAATACTCTTTGTGTTTTTGTTGAGAGTATCAATAGCATCTGTCAGCTGGATTTCATTTCCGGCACCTGGCTTTTTGTGTTTCCAAGATGGAGAAGATTTCAGGCGTCAGTAGGTAGCGTCCGATAATGGCGAGATCACTTGGTGCGTCTTCTGGTTTTGGCTTTTCAACAAAAGTTTCAACGCTGTAGAGCCCATTTACTCCTTCACCTTGTGGATTAATAACACCGTAAGAAGAAACTTCGTCGTGTGGCACTTTCATGACAGCAATAGTTGAAGCGTGTGTTTTCTTCGTAATCGTTCATCAATTGCTTGGTAAGTGGTACTGTCTTTGTCATTTGTAATGTCCATTAGGGTCATCACCTAGCATGACAACGAAAGGTTCATTTCCAACGAAAGCTTTGGCTTGTAAAACAGCGTCTCCAAGTCCACGTGGATGGCTTTGACGAATGAAATGAAGACGGATACCAGTCGTTTCATCTACGAGTTTTAAAAGATCAGATTTACCTTTTTCTTTGAGGTTGTACTCCAATTCAAAATTTGAATCAAAGTGGTCTTCAATGGAGCGTTTAGATTTTCCGGTTACGACCAAGATGTCTTTGATACCGGCCTTTAATGCTTCTTCGACAATAAATTGAATAGTCGGTTTGTCAACGATAGGCAGCATTTCTTTGGCGAGCGCTTTGGTTGCTGGCAAGAAACGAGTTCCAAGTCCAGCAGCAGGGATAACAGCTTTTTCTTACTTGAGTCATATGCCCTCCTTTTTTTGTAGTAGCTAATTACGACCATTCGTTTTCAGCTTTGAATTCATTATTCATTATATCATAAATGGCGTCTTTTTATGTTAAGGCTTTTCATAAATCACGTGATAGATCGCTTGAGTAATTGGCATATAGACACCCAGTTCTTGTGCGAGTTCGTAAGCAGCTTTGGTGGTGGAAATGCCTTCGATAACCATGCCCATGTTGGCTTCAATATCTTCTAACTTTTCGCCACGACCAAGAGCATCACCAGCGCGCCAATTACGTGAGTGAACGGAGGTTCCTGTGACAATTAAATCTCCTACTCCGGATAAGCCACTATATGTTAAGGGACTAGCACCCAGTTTGACGCCAAGACGAGTAATTTCTGCTAAGCCGCGTGTGATAATGGCAGCTTTTGCATTATCACCGTAACCGAGACCATGAAGGGCACCTGCTCCGACAGCAATGATATTTTTTAGTGCGCCGGCTGTTTCTACGCCGATGACATCTGTATTAGTGTAGAGACGGAAGTAGTGATTGCTGAAAAGTTCTTGAACATATTTTGCTGCTTCTAAGTCTTTTGAAGCTGCTGTGATAAGAGTAATATCACGAACGATAGTTTCTTCAGCATGGCTTGGTCCAGATACGACAACCACTTCGCTTCGTAAATTTGGAGATAATTCTTCTTCTAAAATTATGGAAAGTCGTTTGTGAGTATCGGGTTCGAGTCCTTTTGAAGCGTGCATGATTTTGACTGGATGGTCTAATACCTCAGCCACTTGTTTGGCTACAAGACGTGTAACCTTGGTTGGAACGACGAAGAGAATGGCATCCACGCCGTCAAGGGTTTCTTTTAAGTCGTAATACGCTGTAATTTTTTCATCAAGAACAATATCTTTAAAATAACGTTTGTTAGTGTGGTGCTCGTTGATTTCAGTAATTTGTTCGGCAATATTGCCCCAAATACGAACTTCATGTCCATTGTCATTTAATACTTGTGCTAAAGCAGTACCCCATGAACCGGGACCCTAAAACAGCAACTGTTTGTTTTTCCATGTTCTTCTCCTTATAGAGTTTTCTAATTTCATTTTACCATAGAAAGCGATAAATTTCTTGTTTAGTAGTAGCTTTTTTTATAAGTTATTATTTTATAAGAATAAAGGCTGATTAAAGTGCATAAAAAGAGTGTAATGAAGCAGGAGTTGTGGCTAGTATAAAAACTATTTATCACGACCTTTAAAAAATCAATTGGACGGCAGGTAGAGGAAGTGGTAAGACTGTGTATATCAATGAGGAGGGAATCGTATGAGCAGACCGATTGTTGGAGTGACCGCTAATCTTTGTCCTGTCGATAAGGAAGGTAAAAATATTTACTCGTCCGTTTCTAGTAAATTTGCTGAGAGTATCAGAATCGCTGGCGGATTGCCCATGATTATCCCTGTTGGCGACAAAAGTTTGGTGAGGGATTCTGTTGAAAGTATTGATAAATTGATTTTGTCTGGCGGACAACATGTGCACCCCACTTTTTACGGAGAAAAGCGGACGATTGAGAGTGATGATTACAATATGGTGCGAGACGAATTTGAGATGGCTCTGTTAGCAGAAACTATTCGACAGGAAAAACCCAATTATGGCGATTTGCCGAGGCTTGCAGTTGGTCAATGTTGCTTTTGGTGGAACGCTCAACCAGCGCATTGACAACCATTGGCAGGGCTTGCCTTTTTGGAACTTCACTCCATTCAAACTGAGAAAGGCAGTGTTGTCGAAGAGCTGTTTGGCCGTGCTAGCCAGATCAACTCTGTCCACCGACAAAGTATTAAAGATTTGGCGCCGAATTTTTCGCGCAACAGCTTTTGATACTAGGGATAAAAACCATTGAAGCGATTGAGTCGCTAGATGATAGTCGGATCATTGGGCTTCAATGGTACCCAGAGTTTTTAGTCAATGAAGAAAAAGGGAATCTAGAACTTTTTCAGTATCTTTTGCAGAAATTGTAAATTTAAAATACGGCTTAAGTTTCATTTAAGAAAAATCGTTTTATAATAACATTATCAAATGAAGACCTCCTAACTTTATTTGATGAAATCCTAAAACTTTTTTTCATAATAATCTCCCTATAAAGATCACCAAAAGGTGGTCTTTTGTTTTATATTTTGTCGTTGCTTTTGGCTGATTTATGTTATAATGTTTCGAATCATTGATTAAGGAGGAGAGAAGATGATAAAGACCGTTGGAATCGTTAGTTTATCAAGTGGAATCATTGGAGAAAAGTGCTGTTAAACATGAAGTGAACTTGGGAGTAAAGCGCTTGAGAGACTTGGGGCTTGAAGTGAAGTTTTTAGAGCATGCACAAAAAAGGAATGCTGG
>BNJU01002653.1_pt1 | contig 71894 bp, 86 predicted proteins | sample 8539281 | NCBI WGS metagenome assembly BNJU01 (sample SAMD00202456, study PRJDB9452) | human saliva metagenome | isolation source: human saliva | place: Japan | reverse complement strand
TACAAGCAATTCTCGAAGGTAACCATGTTAAATAATATTACTATTGGTCAATACTTGGGAAACTCTTTCTTGCATCGCATGGATCCACGCGCAAAGATTGTGCTACTACCATTCGTTGTAGCCGCTGTTTAGCGGGTCTCCGATGGCATATGGCGTTGTAGGTGGGTTCACCATCTTTGCAATGTTGTTATCTGGGCACCGTTGATACTGATGTGGTCTGCTATTAAACCGCTGGATTATCATCCCCGTATTTACTATGGGGATTCATATTTTTGACACCAGGCAATCAATTTTTCAATGGGGATATAATGTACAAACCATGGCGTGGCCCAATGGAGCCTTCGGCGGCATAATCTTCTTAATCTTGTTTTCTTTGACTGACCTATACTACATCACCAATTCAACCTTTGATGGTATCGAGCACTTGCTCAATCCGTTTTCTAATCACATAGGTGTTCCTGCTCATGAGCTGGCTATGATGATGACTATTGCGCGTTTTATCCCTACCTTATTGGACGAGACGGATCGTATTATGAAAGCACAATCTGCTCGTGGGGCAGACTTTGTGACAGGCTCTATCATTCAACGCGCAAAAAATATGGTGCCTCTTTTGGTGCCATTATTTATTAGTGCGTTTCGACGAGCCGATGAATTGGCTATCGCTATGGAAGCGCGTTGTTATAGAAGGTGGCGTCAATCGTACACGTATGAAAGAATTGCAAGTTACCCTGCTCTCGATTATATTGGCGTCGGTGCTGTTGTCTTGATTACGATTATATATTGCATTATGGGTGGCTTGGCCTATGAAAGTATACGAATCATAGTGGCTTATGATGGTACAGATTGAGCAGGTTATCAAAAGCAACCTAATGATAAGGGGTTAACGGTACAAGGTTGTTTGGAATATGGTTTATCACGTATTTGTAATGAACCCATTCAAATTTATGGTGCCTCTCTATTACGGATGCAGGTGTACATGCTAAATTTCAAGTTTAACCCATTTTCTGACGTCAGGGATATACCAGTGAAAATATTCACTCGTGCTTATGATAGCTCATATTCCTAAGGATATAGTCGTTCTAGGCGGTAGAAAATTCCGCTAGATTGAAATACGGTGGAATTACTATACGGTAAAGAGTATGTATATACGATTCATAATCAGCTTATTACCCAGATCCTTTGATATGACGATATCATTGGCATGTGAAAAAGCCCTTAAATATTGCTCTACGTATACAGTGCAGGTAATGAACTAATGGGTACATGACTTTACAACCTAAAGGGAACGAACTCAACTCCAGCGGATCCTGTAAAGACAATTGTGGGAATTCGTGTTGAGGCCAGTTCACAGGTGACGATTTCTGTGATTGGTGATGGTTTTTATATCATATGGTCCGCAATGTTACTAATTTACTTGTAGATATAGGTCTTGGTCTGTCCTGTGAGTTGAGGCTATTAAAAGGATATTTGCGTAACTAAGACTCGGCGTGCACACCATAGGAAAACTGCCACCTGCTCAAGGCTTATGTTTAGAAGAAATATTCTTTTACTGAAAACGACAACAAGAGGTATTACGGAATAAATATTTTAGATAGTTCGAGAATAAATATTCTATATAATTTTTATATAGACTCTTTTTGATGTGAAAGTATAAAACGTTGACATAAATACAAAAGGATACTACTTCAAAAGTAGTATCTTTTTTTTTTTTTCTTATAATTTTGATTATAATACCTTAATTTATACCTGTATTATATGTGAAATGATACATTGTAAACCTAAAATATACATGATACAATATTGTGATATAAGACGAGTTCGTACTATAAAACATTAACATAGTAGGTAGACTGTCAGTGTAATTTTTTTATCCTAAGGAGGGTGAATCTCTTTTGCAAAAACGTAAAGATTTTATCTGGAAAATGGGGCGGCTAACAAGGTGAAGGTATTGAGGATTACTTGACGAAATTATGGCCACAATCTAATATAAAGAGGCTACTTTATAGCCAACGTTTGCATCTCCGCATCAAAGGTGGTCATCACTACATTCGCATTGCGCGTAGCATTGGAACAGGTATGTCCATTGGTGAAGGGTGAACTTCTTGCTTTCCCTTGATCAAGAAACCGTTGATATACACGGTTTCCAGTACGCGATGGTGGATATCTGAATAGCAAAGTTAATCAGACTTTCCGTGCAATTTGAAGGTACAAAGATTAATTTATCTTTGCCCTATCTCTGAAACAACCAATGGAAACAAGGCTCCTGTTGATGCATAATATCATGCCAGGATGTCCGTGGCGCTTCTTGGCTTTGATACTAAGATGTTTAAGATGTATTACTGAGAAATTTACCATCCCAAAGTTATTGATAAAAACTTGCATTTGCTTTCGATGATGGTCATAGCCTTGTAATGGAAAAATTAGGCGATGTTGAGAGTGATACATTGCCAGCGCCTGGTAAGAAAGATCAAATGTTTCTTGACAGGTAACGAAGCATGCTCTTGGTGCTATGCTGCCGGGTTCCGTTTATGGCCTCATAACCCTGTACGCCAGCATCGAGTTATAGGGCCATGAATTAAAACTATGGACCATTGACTCAACTGTTGTTCAAACAGAAGGCGAAATCATGACTTCTTATGACAACAGGTGGTGTATACGCAGGTGTTCTGGCTTCACGTGTACTTGGCCCAGGTCTTTCTTGATGGCAGAATCCTTGTCGCCAGCTTCTATACGGCTGAATTGCCAATGGTTGTTATCGACGATTTCAACGTTCTGGCCCCATCCACTGTTATGGCTACAAAGTTGAGAACAATCGATATTCGATGGAAACATACAATGCACATGGTGACTATTCTGGTATCGTAATTTCTCCAATCTATCGAAGAATGTTTCCTGTGAAATTCAAAGCTTTCAACTTATGGCAGAAATGTACCAATGTCCAGTTATCTTTATGCCTGACACAACAGGTTTGAATAAACAATCCGTTTCCTTCGGCCGATTTTGAACCGTGTACCTGTGTCGCGGTAAAATGATGAAAAGCTGAACTTCCTGAATTGATACAACCCTAACTTCTTCAAACGCTGAATTATTCAGAAGATGGCATTTCTCCGCGTACAATTCCGGGCATGAAAAATGGTCTATTCCTTTCCACAGGTTTTAGAGCACTTAATGAAGAAGGTAAACCAGCAAACCTGTTTGTAACAAACTGATAAACGGTTCCATAGGTGGAAACTGGCACCATTAACTATGAACCATTCTTAGACAATGCTAAATACGAGCGAAGCAGATGTTAACCAATTTGTAAATTGTAGCTTCTAGCCGTGGTGCTGTAAGAAGCCGTTGCTGAATTCGATCAAGAGGCGTTAAAGTTAACTTCCTTACAAATTGCGCCTGAGTCGACCATTCAACAAAGCAATTACAACCGTTGCGATCTTTGCGAAAAAAGTAGTTATCGTAGAACACAATACGACTGGTCAATTATTTAACTTATTTAAATCAACATACATAAAACATAAGATTTCTAAACGCCCAATACGATGGTAATCCATTGCAAAAAGTTATGTGAAAAAAATGCGATTAAGGGGTCTATAATAATAACGAATTACAAAATGATATTCGTCTAACTGGTGTCAGGCTGTGGCCATTATGGGTTCAGCGGGTGCAGCGCTGTAGTATCCACAGAAAAATTAGCCGTAATTTCCGGTATCGGTTGACCAGCCGTATCGGTGCTTGGCTGTTTTCCGCTTATGGTGCCGCACAACTCATGGCGTACGCTTCCTTATACGCAAAACGTTAAACACTAACCAAGACCTAAGTTGTGCATTTTCTGTGACGGTGATGCCTTTGCTATCGGTATGGGTCTTTCATTCATGTACCCCAAACGTAATCTAAACGCAAGCATACGTAGATAACCATGTATGGTTTGACTAAAGGTCAAGCATCCTCGTTCTGACATCGGTTTTTGTTACAAAAACAACTCCTCCTTGGTGCGTTTGAATTCTCCATTGTCCGTTTATGAAACTGCGATTCTCGGCAGAGTGCTACATTTAGCGCAAAGCTATATGAGTGAATCGTAAGAGCTCGTTGATTTGAAATTCAACAAACTATGGATCATAAAGGCTTCCTCCTTCATCAATATGTTTAGCCCATGTATTTACATACAACAAACGCAATAGCTATGATTGGTTCAAAGAACATTTTAGTAGCATTGCCTGAAGGTTATATTATGGATCGTACAGCCAGCGCCCCAAAACTTTAATTGATACTGATGGTTTGGTTACAGGCCTTATCTATCAAAATACATCTAAACCTTCCTTTGAAAAAGCAATGGGCTGTGACAAATGGCGGACCATCCTCGTCCATTGACTGAAGATGTTGGCAAACCACAATAAAAGCATTGTTGATAGTCTTTGCAATCAATTAAATAATATTAGTATCGTACCCATAGAGTGGATGCTGATTAAAGAAACAGCTGTCACCTTTGGGTAGCACGTTTTTATATTTATGAAAACTATTTAGTATGTTGCTTTCTGCGATTTGTCCCATGTGGTTATATAACGTGATATATAGAACGGTATGTGATATTCATTGCAATCGTAACCGTATTCATTGCAGAGGTTTTTTTGTAAGCATACGAAAAGGTTAGTCTATCTATCTATGGACACAGGTTGGCCTATATTTATTGAAGTGTTCCTACAGATGTTAGTAGGTAATATGGACCAATTGATGATGAGTTTTCTTGCGCCTCAAGCAGTGTGCAACGGTGGCTAATGCCAATCAGATTTTAAATATCTTTATTATGCTCATCGTCGTCATGAGCACAGCTGCACGATTTTGATTGCCCAATATTTAGGGCAGCTCAGGATCAGTCCAAGCTATCAGAGTGCTATCTGGTCAGCTGACGGTGATGAACTTTTCTCTTTTTCATCTGTAGCGGCGGTATTCTTTATCACCTGCCATGAATGGATCTTTGCATGGCTAGGTATTCCGCCGAAACGATGAGTGATACGTCGGTATATACGACCATCGTGGCCGCGCTACCGATACAGGCGATGTATTATGCGTTGGTACAGCCGTATTTAGAGTCATTCATTAACGCGTGTTACCATGACCCATAGCGCGTTAGTGATGAATGTCATCCATATCACTAACAAACTATGTGACCAATACTTTGGACATGGTCCCATACCAGACCTTGGGGTACTAGGGCGTATCAATTTCTACCTATGGCTGTATCCTAAAGTGGTGGGGCCTCGTGATTATCGCTATACCTTTGAAGTTACTTAACCTTAGAGGTGAGACTTTCACATTTCACCAAAACCATTTCCCGTGGCATATGCAGTTGGAGTCTTTGCTGACTATCAGTGTTCCTTCTGGTGGACTTGAGGCAGCAAGCCTCAGTTATCTCAGACAACGATTATGAAAATGGTCAACATCCTAGGGCTTACTGCTAGTTAATACAGAAAGATCTATGTCGGTTGTCGCCATGCTGTACTATGTATACTTAGCATCACCTCAAATGCATCTCAAGTTATCGTAGAAAACGCTACAGTGGGGGCACTTCTAAGCGACAAGATGTGACAAAGTCGCGTATGGCAGTCTCATGTATTTAGCGATTGCTGTATCACGTGAGGTCTTGCTACGTTCTTTCTATGTGACAAGTGATTTGTGCTTTGATCCGTGTTTACTACGGATCCAGAAATCCTAGCGTTAGCGCATCACTGTATATGTTAGTTTGAGATCTTTTCCTTGCTAGGACGCTGCCGTAAATATCGTTATGGTTGCTGTTTACAAGCGGCCGGGATATTCGGCCTGCACGATGCTGAGTAGAGTCTTTGGCATGTGGCTATGCGCCTTGTGCCATTGTCGCTCTGTTGGTGTTGACTGTCTGAGACCTCGTAGGTATATGGATTGCCATGGCAGCAGATGAGCATCTTGCGAGGTTTATTGTTGTGTATCGCTGGGTATAGCGGTAGTAAAGTGGAGCATAGACGACTTCTCGAGCGTAGTCATTTGCTCCTAATGATATGATTTACAGCTACTTGATGTGAAATATAACTTCGCGTCACATTGGAGAATAGTATATTTACTCGATATTTGCAGAAAGTAGGTTTATATGAGGTAAGACCGTAGGCATTATTGGCTTGGGCTATCGTGGGAGGCTCCTTGGCAAGGCCTTAAAAGCATATATACGGATTATGGAGGTGGTAGGCTGCTGCGCATCAAAAGAGGGTCTGTGATCGCGGCCATTACAAGATGGAGTCGTGAGTGCGTGTCGTTTGAACAGAAGTCGAACCGATGATTGAGACACTCAGATATCGTTGTGTTCTCACTTTGCTCACAGATATCAAAACGCACGGCTACTGGAAGTACAGCACATCTGAAACTGGACGGGGTCGAAGTCGTAACCGATAGTATCTAGTGCGAAGGAAAACTGTCGATGCCGTTTATGGATCATTGATTCTAAAGGGGGACCCGTATCAGCTTATCTGTCCATCCTGTAGCTGGTCTGAAAATTGGTGAATAGTATCTCATACCTAATACAAAGGTATGGGGCTGGATCGTGCTAGAGGACAAGGCTCACGAGTGTATATAGCGAAGTAGCTCAGAACTTAGCGGACATGGGACGTGCCTTTAGGGCTCTCGTATCGAGTTTGTCGATATTTGTGCTCATGATGCATATCTGGCTATGTAGTCAGTCATATGCCTCACTTTATTGGCCTCTATTTGTGACACAAGTATCTCGCGGCGATGAATTGGGCGGAGTGCGCATGAAATTGTCCGCTGCTCCGCGACTGTACACGTGTGGCTGGGTGCTTACCATCGATGTGGCGCGTAAATCATCATGGCAATCGTCGTAATAGTTTATTGAAGATAACCTGGGACTGAATCAGAATCGAACATGTTAAGTGATACTTTCACACGATGACGAAGGACAAAATTAAGCTATCTTGAACGAAGTCGAAAGAGATTCGAAGTTACCATTGTGGTCAAATCAGCTGGTGGAACAGAAGTTTTCGCATCCTATAGACAGGTAAATCGTAGCTGACGGCATATACCAGATCGTGTATATACATCGACATGAGTATATATAGATATTATGCTAAAGGAGCTAGTATGGGTTTGTTACCAGAAACTTGTGGCGCTATTACAGGTCGCAGCCTAGAGATTGAACAACATATAATTGATAGTTGGAATGCGGCATCTCATCTGATGGAAACTAATGCAGAAGATCTAAATGTATGATGTTGTGGCTCAATAACGAAATGACGGCTACGAAATCAAGAGCACGTGACCGTGCCAAAACCGTGCATGATTATTGCTACTGCGGATCGTGGCGTAGCTGATATGCGTCGGTGCGTACCCAAAGAAACGACCGTTGGTATGACTGCAAGATCACACTAGTTCACAGCTGGCGCGGGTACTCTAGCAATAGTACTGTGGAGCTCCAAATGGAGATTATCGACATATAGGCATTGATGCCGGATATGAGCTGGGTACCGAGGCCTACGCAGTCCATAAACTTGGGATGGGAACGACTGTGAAAAGAGCCCGCCATGACGCACGCGAGCAAGCCGTCGAGGGCATCAGAGCGAAGTTCGTCTAAAAGCGAGAAAAATGACAGCAGAGGGCTGCATACGTGTCTTAGTAGGCGAAGATAGGGCGATATCGATACGACAGCTAGTGCCATATGACGCTTAAGTTTTGCAGGCCCACAGCGGAAGCGCGACAGGACGAGGTACGAATATTTCCGATGAGCCGCCTCAAACTAGCAGCGCATCGTTCATGATGTGCTAGAAAAATATAAGGATATTACCAAGGACGATGCTCATTGGTATTTTGATCCTCTAGCAGGCGGTTTTTGAATTTGCTTGTGTCGTGAGGTGTTATCTTAGAGACTGCGCCGCTCCATGATGGTTGATTTATCATCGTCGTTTTAATACATCGGCTTGTGCATGAGTGGCTAAAACCTTAGTGCTCAGAAGTCGATGGATTATGTGATGGCATCACATCTATCGGCTGAGAAGGCGGCCAAATCTTCCTTAGCAATTTGGCCTTGAAGCCTATAGATTTGGCCTTTGTCTAGGTGAGGCCTCTGGTGGGTCCGGTATCAAATGGGGATGCTAGATCAACGCGGTACGCATATGTATATGGCCGTAGCAGGGGTGAGACATGAGAACTTTCAACAGTAGAGCCGTTAGCATAGCACCAGCATGGAGCATGCCGTATTGATTCCGTATTGATAATTTAACAAAAGCCTGCTCTATAGCCTGGCAGCATTTAGAAACCACTAGCGGAGCGTTTCGCAGGTATTTCTAGCGACCCTAAACCAGATCATTTGCATGTCAAAGGTGTGCTCGTTGGCGGCGATCGCTTTGGTAGATGGCCGCAAAATAGTCAACATGGTGGTAGAAAGCTGCACTGCCATATCAAACGCGTCAATGAAGAAGAACAGCTACATAGGCATGACGGCTGAGTTAAATGCTGTCGCCCGCACGTGGTGAAATGTGGGTCTTGGGCAAGACACTCATCTGATCTGAGCGATATTGGGCAACAGGTGATTCGAAAGCTCTCATTTCTTTGAGCGTGAGAACCTGCTCATTTCTCAAGATGATGAACTAGAGCGAGCTCTAGAGCTCGCTACCTATGCAGATAGACTACATGCTGATGGATTACAAGTGGTGGCGATCGGCCAGCATATAGGGAGGGCCTTTCCTAGACTCCCTCGTCACGACGGCGCAATCACAGGCTGTACCTATGAGGACATTCTCGTTTCATACCGAATGTGGACCTACGGTAGAGCAACGGGCTACTGCATCATTCATTCTTTTAGCATGAGATCGATTTCAATGTCGCTGTTGATGATTGGTCTGCATTTGAGTGAAAGCGAGGCGCCGTGATGCTGTGAACTACATACATGTCATAACGCAGTGAGGCTCTAGATATTGCGTTTCTTTAACAGGCCTTTCATCTTGAGAGCGCCTAAGCCACCGCATGGCACGTGGTCTTTGATAATGCCGTAACTAGGTGCTGACTGCAACATTGGCGGTGCCATTGGTCCCAGTATTACGAAAGACTATGTGTTCCCCATCGACTGTCTACCGATGAGCCTATGCCATGAGAGACCAATACATAAAGGAACAATGTCGATTTCTAGAGTGCGAAAGCATGTTTGCACTATAATCTACACTAATCGATGAAGCCTTAGGTTCCTATGTGACTATCGATGCGTCGATGCGTCACATGCATATGCTAAACGACATGAAGTACCTTCATCGAAGCGGAAGTTGGCGTGGCTGAAGATGGGGCGTAAAGGTAGACAAAGGATAAAGAATAGAATACTATAGAGGACTGGCAGTCCTCTCTTATCATACATATGAGACAATGTTTGCATCCCTAGTATACAAATGCCAAGTCTCCGTTCATACTTAGACCAGTGACACTATGTTGTATGATTGATATTATTATGGCAGTCAGGATGGGACATTCTCAATTTCGTCTCTTGACGACAGATTGATAATTATGTTATCGTAATGGTATCGGAGTTTCTGTGTGCCGAATAGCTCAGCGGTAGAGGCACCGCCTTGCCAAAGGCAGGGGTCGCGAGTTCAGAATCTCGTTTCCCGCTCCTTACTACGTTCCTCGATAGCTCAGTCGGTGAGACGCGGCGCGTCGCTGTTAACCCGATCGGTCGTAGGTTCAGGTCCTACTCGAGGGCCAGTCGCGGCTCACTAGCTCGGTTGGCGGAGGCACCTGACTGACTTAATCAGAGTGTCCCGCGTTCGAGTCGCGGGTGAGTCACCATCTGGCCCGTTGGTCGCGGCGGTTTGGAGACACCGCCCTTTCACGGCGGTATCCCGGGTTCGATTCCCGGACGGGTCACCACCTTATGGACGATTAGCTCAGCTGGAAGCGCACTGCGCCGCAAGCAGGACATCGGCAGTTCGATTCTGTCATCGTCCACCATATGCGCGAAATAGCTCGGCGGCAGGTACCGCCTTGCGGGCGCAGGGTGTGCGCGAGTTCAGATCTCGTTCCCGCTCATACACATGTTCCTCGATAGCTAAACAGTCGGTAGAGCAATCGGCTGTTAACCGATCGGTCGTGCGGTTCGAGTCCTACTCAGGAGCCAATTTCAGATCTCATGGCCCGTTGGTCAGCAAGCGGTTAAAGACACCGCCCTTTCACGGCGGTATCCAGGTTTCGATTCCCGGACGGGTCACCACACATGGACGATTAGCTCCAGCTGGGAGCGCATACTGCCTTACCAAGCAGGATGTCGGCAGTTCGAATCCTGTGCATCGTCCACCGCTACAAGCAGTTATCTTCGGATGACTGATTTTTAATGTCAAAAGTACATATGGGTATAAAAAATACACATATGGTCATGTGAATAAATAAAGGGTACAACTGTTATAGTTGTACTCCTTTTTAATTATGTCTTATATAGTTTATGTAAAAAATATATAGTTGCTATGGTTGTACTTTCAAAAATATATAGTTAGTTATTGTTATCTAAAAAATATGAAGATTTTATTATAGTCACATCTGGAAACTACATATTTAACGTGGCGCATGCATGATGATATATACACCACAACGAGACATACAAGAGTATACGATGATATCTATATCTGGTGTAAGCCGTCCACAAGCCAGCCCATAGAGGCAATGAATACATATGCATGTCATATACCTTACCAAAAGCTAGCTTCTGGCTGGAAGGTAGGGATGATGCCATATAAGAATAAAATAAAAGCACCTGCGATTAGGTAAACTAAGGTCCTTTGTCGTCACGCATATAGAGCCATGCAAGATATTATACCGATTTCCGCGAAGTCCTGCTAGTATAAAGAATAGAATAGATGAGCATAGTAACCTCACATGTTCTTACTGTATTAATTGCAAATCTATTCTCTATTTTACAACCACAGGACAAGAAGACGGTGTTTTGTATAGATAGGTCATTTGTTGTTTTATAGTAAAACCCCGTACACCCAAAAGGTATACAGGGTTCTATTAATAATATAAACGTAGTGGTGATTCGCTTTGTACATAATCCATAAGTATACATAGTTTATGTTTTTAAATTATTCTTCTTAAATACGAAGCACACTTGTAGTTTGAATGGTTTTCTAAGGCACAAAGCCATCATTGATGTTTAAAGAACTTAAAAGTTGGCGTGCTACGATGCAACCAGATTTATTCTTTTGACAGTAGTCGATCATTATTATATGGATTGGATGGGCAGCTACCGCGGATATGTAGGTTTTGTTGACCGTTCCCAACATAGTTTTTAATGTGCGATACATAAGTATTTGGGTGGATACGCATGAGCAGTGGTTATTTATGGATAGCTTTTAAACTGGCTGTTCCATACCGTTCACTAAGTTTGGTGCATAGTATACAAATTCGTGTCTCTAGAGCGGGTGGATTCATGCGGACATATCCTTATATTTGGTAATAAGTAATGCACAATATCGATGCCGGTTTCCACGCAAGTCGAGCATCAATTCTTCTTCTTCCATATCATGAAACAACGACAGGAATTCAGGATGATTTTTGGAAGAAGTGGGGCTTATCAACCATTTAGACAGGACCTCCCAAGACTACGTATTACGCCAATGTTTAGAATTGGGCGTTCAACCTGCTAGCCAAACAATGGATTGAATGCTCGTTCCAATATGTCGAACTTGTTCTGCTTCTGGTAGGAATAACTCACCTTCTGGTGTTAAACGGCTACCTCTTGTGGAACAGGAGATTAATTTCACACACCAGCTAAACGCTCTAATTTTTTTTGTTTGAGCTAAATGATTGTAATATTCATAGATTGTCAAGTAATGTAAAAGCTTCCTGTTTTATTATGGTAATAATAAAACTTTGTAGCTCTTGCATTGTAGGTAACTCTTTCATATTATTCCCCAACTTAGACCTTAAGACTCCAATGATACCTATTACCTTACTTATTCATATTGTAGCATACTATAATTGATTTTTTCCATCTAAATCTATAAAATATGATGAAACATGCACAATCGATATATAGTGCGTCGTATTATCGTAAAAAAGTAATTTAAAATTGTGATTATGCACTTATTTCAATGACTTTCACAAGTATCGATAATTGACATAACTAGATGAAAATGATATTATACTTGGGTACCATTATATGTAGGTACAGTTTATTTTAATCTTATGAGTGATAATCACATAGCAGCAGCAGAGAGAGGCTCGATTCAAACTTTGTCCGTCGCTGGTGTGAAGCGTATTCGGTCCACGCAAAAAGCCGAATCGCGTCAAAAAGACCAACATCAGAAAATGTCTGAGTATGGCACACGTTATTAGAAAAACAAAAAGTTAGAAAGCTTACACAACTTGCTAGAACGCCAGTTCGTACTTTATTATGATAAAGCGAAAAAAAATGCAAGAGTATTTACAGGTCCAAAACATGTGTGATCCTTTTTGAACAACGCCTTGACCAACAACTTATATCGCATCGGTTTCCGGTAACTCCATTCGTCAAGCTCATCAAATGATGACCATGGCCACAGCATCTTGGTAAACGGTCGTCGTAGACGACACTTCCTTCTCCCGACCAAACGATGTAACAGAAATCAGATTGCGAAGCATCTGATAACAGGAAATATTTCAAAACTAACTTCCAGAACACGTTCTTTGAACCTTACATTAGAAAAGACTTGGAAGGCTTCAAAGCTACTTTCTCGTCTTCCTCAACGTAGAACTTCCTATCAAGTTAATGAAACATATCGTCGAATTGTACTCCAAATAATTTGGCGCAAAAGTCCGCAATGCAGCACTGCGGATTTTATATATTATGTGTGTATTATTTTATAAAGGGTAAATCAAATAATTATCATAAAATCTATCTTTCTTGGTTTAATCAGTATAATACAATATAATAACTGTGCTTATAATTATCCCCAGTCCCTTAAAAATATATCATAGCGGTAATATGTTTGCTAAGTTTGTAATATAGTTATTGATAATATTGATCCAATAAGGAAGCCTGTACTTACAAGACCACTTCAGCTAATGTTAACTCTTCCTGTGAAAAATAGATTTCTTATGTATGCATGAACTAAAACAACGGCTGGCAAATAATAATATTTCAGATATACTATATAGAATATAAAAGGTTGTTCTATTACATTTCTCTATTACAATAAAAAATACTTCCTCCATATAAGTGTAAAAAGAGGAACAAAACTTTTTAAAACTCATTTGCTAAAGTTAATAGTAAAATATTTGTAAGAAAGTCCAAAAATAATGAATGATACCAATCTAGAGATTGTTTGTGTATATCCATGCAATATCAGTTAAATATAAGATATCTTTAATAAATATTAATAGTAGAATTGGAATACATATAAAATATTCTAGCTAATATACTAAATAAACTATAAAATTTTTATTTAGGAATAATAATTTATATCCTTTTATTAAAAGTTGAATACGGTCATATACTTTTGTCTAATAGTTTTTGGAGATAGTTGAGTGTGATTAGCATTCTCATTTCTATTTAATCGATAAAGTGGGTGGCTGAAATAATATAAAGTATTGTCAATAACAAACACCATCGTTAAAAGGTGATTAGTGTAGCGTTTAAATAATAAGACCTTATTGATACCGAAACGATTAATGACCGGGCGGGTGCATTAGAGTTTGACTAGATCATTTTGTTATATTGGGCGTAAAGAAAGAAATCTGGCGATTCCTGGAAATTTTGATTGTAAAACCTATAAGAAAGAAGCTGTGATATATACTAAATGAGGTTATCTGTGAAAACAAAGATCAATAATATCTAGGCTCGAGCTTATTTCAGGAACCTGCATAGACCACATTATTGACCTGTACTTTAACACTTGGTATCCTAAAATGGGCCTAATAACATTTCCAACTGATCGTGTTTGCTATCATGTGACACCTGTACAACATTTAAAGAGGACTGTGGGTGATTATTAAATATATATCGTTATAAAAGCCTAGTGTTGTTGCTGTGCTTCCCATTGTCCATATGAGCACTATTTAAAGAAAAGAGCGAGTTCTTGTTTTCTAGATTCCTTATTGTCATCTCTAGATTATAAGAGATACAGATGCTAATATGCTTGTTGTTTTGCACAAAATCTAAACTAAACTTTGTAATTTCTGATGTTATATGTTCATAATTCTATATAATATACAAAATTTCCTGCTGCAATATAAAGTAGTATGTAATATAGGTAGGTTTCTGCTAATGAAAGACATAGAGAACTATTCATTTTTATTGTAGAGGAGATGCTAATGGATTTTACATACGTGTTGAGTTAGAGATATTTTGCAGATGTTGGGCCTTGGGAAGAGTATATAGCTTTTAGTGTATATATCCAAAAGTGGAGAACTTTTCTGGTTGAGGGTACATTTTGTTTTATGCATGCAAGTAATTTAGAGAAAGGTAATCAGTCAACTCAAAGTGTAATATATATAGCATTAGATCTGGAACATTCGATAGTGTACGCTTATGATGATTCGGATGATTATGTCCATATTATATGTACGTCACTGGACAGATAAAAGTAGAAAGCTCAATGGTAGGAGGCAGTTGGCGTGAATAATTGGGTTAAACCTAACTATCTCATGCTGATCAGGCCGTATTGAATAAGGTCAATACCAGCAATGTAATCTATATTATTAATAATTTACTGATGACGGCACTACGCTTTTACTAAAGTACAGGTTTATTGACATGAACCACCAAATCTGTATACTATTTTGAGTAAGCTTTAGTCGTGTTTCCATTAGCCCCGGAAGCAAAGGACAAGCTGATTTTGGTAGAATTATGACGTTATTAGGAGGATATGCAGCATGAAAACTACATTTATGGCCAATCCGAACACAATCGAACGGAAATGGTATGTTGTTGACGCTGAAGGTAAAACTTTAGGACGCCTTGCTGCCGAAGTTGCAAAAGTTCTTCGGGGCAAAAATAAACCAACTTTCACACCACACGTAGACACTGGTGACCATGTGATCGTTGTAAACGCAGAAAAAATTCGCGTAACTGGTAAAAAATTGGAACAAAAGGAATACTTCCGTCACTCTGGTTACCCAGGTGGTTCCCGTTTCACTAAATTGTCCATGATGCTTGAAAAACAACCTGAACGTGTTGTTGAAATGGCAGTTCGTGGTATGCTTCCAAAAAATAAATTGGGTGCACAACAATACCGTAAATTAAACGTATACGCTGGTCCTGAGCATCCACATGCAGCTCAAAAACCAGAAGTATTAGAAATTTCCGTACGATAATCTAGAGGGAGGAATATATAATGGCAGTAGCACAATATTACGGCACTGGTCGTAGAAAAATCTTCCGTTGCTAGAGTTCGTCTGGTACCAGGAACAGGTAAAATCACTGTTAATAAACGTGAACTTAATGATTATTTCGGTCGCCAAACTTTGGAATTGATCGTAAAACAACGCTGAACTTGACTAACACAGTTGAACAATACGATGTTATCGCAACTGTAGCTGGTGGCGGTCCTTCCGGTCAAGCTGGTGCAATTCGTCACGGTATTTCCCGTGCGTTATTGGACGTAGATGGCGAACTTCGTCAATCTTTGAAAAAAGCTGGCTTCTTGACTCGTGACCCACGTATGAAAGAACGTAAAAATACGGTCTTAAAAAGCCCGCAAAAGCAAGCCAATTCTCCAAACGTTAATATTTGGAATACAGGATATTACACCTGCAGACAATGTCTGCAGGTGTTTTATGCATTATTAGATAATTTTTAATATTCAAGTCAGTTTAATTTTCATTCTTTCATTTACATCTATATTTAATTTCTCCTATAATAGATATATAATAATCGAATCGAAAATGGATTTTTCATATAGGAGAACTCATATGATTTATAATCACAATTCAGTACGTAGTGGACAACGGTATTGGTACGTTGACCTTTAATCGTCCAACCGTAGCCAATGGTTTTAATATCGAGATGTGCAAGGAGATCCTTGAGGTCTTAGATAAGGCTCATAATGATGAAAGTGTTCGTGCATTGCTTATCAATGCAGAGGGTAAGGTATTCTCTGCGGGTGGCGATTTAACAGAGATGGAGCGCGCTGTAAACGAAGGGATACTGAGTCTTTATTTGAAATCGTTGAGCTGGTAGCTGAGATTTCTATGACTATGAAGAAAGTTACAAAACCTGTTATCATGAGCTCTTCAAGGTGCTGCAGCAGGGAGCGGCATTTAATATGGCTTTGGCTGCGGACTTTTGTTGTAGCAGCTAATAATGTACGCTTTATTCAAGCCTTCGTAAATGTAGGTCTTGCTCCTGATGCGGGCGGTTTATTCTTGTTAACTCGCTCCATTGGTATGAACCGTGCTATGCATATTGTCATGACTGGTGAAGCCGTATCTGCTGAAAAAGGTAAGGAACTGGCTTTTGTGTATAAGGTTTGTGAATTAGAGATTTAGAGACTGCTACAAGACGTCTTGTTGAGAAGTTGGCAAAAGGACCCGCACAATCTTACCGCGTTATGAAGGAAATGATGTGGAATAGCTTCTTAGCAGGTTGGGAAGAGTACAAGAAGTTTGAAGTAGAAAACCAATGTGCATTAGGGTCTTTCAGAGGACTTTCAAAGAAGGTGTACGTGCTTTCACAGAGCGTCGCTGTCCTAAATTTGGTCAACAATAATTTGATTTATGAATATACGGAATGGAATTTCCTGTAATTCATAGGTAAATACAATATAATTAGAACCGATGTGGCTCCAACTATTGAGTTGCATCGGTTTTGCTTCATTACACAGAAAAAGTGTATATAATAGAACTATTGAAATAGTTTTAGGAGGTCATTATTACATGGCTCAAGATACAATTAAATGTTATGACAGCCCTAGCGATGTAGTTCAAGCATTGGCAGAGGATTTTATTGCTTTCACCAACGAGGAAATCAATCGCACTGAAACGTGTGTTGTTGGTATTACAGGGCAGGGACTGTTATTAATGGTTTATTAGAATTGCTTAATTCCCCAGAATATATAGAGCGCCTCAATTGGGAACGCATATTCTTTGTGTGGACTGATGAGCGATTCTTACCGCAATCTCATGAGGATAATTACTTCAATCGCGTGAAACCTTATTTGTTGTGTAAGGCGAAAGGGGCGGCTCATTTCTTGCCAATCAATACAGATTCTAAAACTGTAATAGAAGCGGCAGCGGAATACGAGAAAGAGGTTAAGAATGTTCTCAAGGCTTGTAAAAAAAGTGGCCTAGATTTGGCATTGCTCGATCTTGGCGAAGATGGTCATACAGCCGGTCTATTTGCAGGTTCTCATGCATTGCGTGTCACAGATCAAGACGTGGTAGCTGTTGAGGATGGAAAGGTGTGGGAACGTATTTCTATGACCTTTTCGTTCTTAGCAAAATCTGATGCGGTTTGGTTTACCGTAACTGGTGAAAGTAAGCGAACTGCTTTGACAAAGGTATTGTATCAACGCGAAGATTACGAGGATTTACCTTGGGAAAAACGCATTGGTCGTGTATTGCCTGGAGCGGTGCTTTCACAAGAAGCTATGACCTGGTATGTGGACAAGGCAGCCTATGATGATGTACACTAAAGAGTATAAGTAGTAGTAAAAATAAAGGAGATACATATGGGGTCTATAGGAACACCTGAATTAATAGTTATATTAGTGATTGCTCTAGTTATCTTCGGACCTGGTAAATTGCCTGAAGTCGGTAAAGCTATTGGTAAAGGCATCAATGAGTTTAAAGATGCTATTTCAGGGGCCTAAAAGGCTGTTGATGAAACGAAAGAAGCCGTTAAGAAAGCGACTACTATCGATGTGACAGCAGGGGCTAAGAACGACGATAAACATAAAGAAGCTAAGGATTAATAGGAGGTAACACTATGTGCAAAGATTGTGGTTGTGGCGAAGATAATGGCGTTGTAACAAAGGTATTTACTGTACCGGGGATGATGTGCAACAACTGTAAAGAAACAGTTGAAGGTGCATCTCTAGGTTTGCCTGGCGTATTAAGTGCAGAAGTAGATTTGCCAGAAAAGACAGCTACCGTTTCTTTTGATCCAACAAAAGCATCTGTAGAAGTTATTACAAAAGCCATTGAACGAACTGGCTTTGAAGTGACAGGCGTTGCAGACGGTGTACAAAAACATAGTCATGGATTACTAGGCACTTTGAAACGTCTCTTCAAATAATCGAACCGATGGAGCTGTATTGAAACCTTGTTTCGATGCAGCCCTTTTTTGTTTAAAGAGGTAATACGATGATACGTAAGTTTGATGCTAAAAAAATTTTAAGTGGGATGGTATTGAAACCTTGGTATATAAACAAGATGGTAGTCCTTTTTAAAGATGTAACACGTCAAGTATTATATGATGGTGCTTATGATATTCCGTGTCAATTCGCTATTTTGAATGTTTGCCAGGGGGATATTCTACCTTGGAGTATCACGATCATACGCATATGGTTATGATATTTCGCGGCAAGGGGCAAGTCTTATTGGGCGATGAAATCCACGATGTAGAAGCTGGTGATTTTATCGAAATTCCAGGCAAAACAATTCATCAGTTCCGTGCTAATAAGGGCGATTATATTGGTTTTCTTTGCTTGGTAAATCAAGATCGAGATAAGGTAAAGTTATTATCCCCTGAAGAGATGGAAATGTTACGAGCAAATCCTAAAGATCAAAAGAATTCTTGGAAAGTTGTTAAGCCTGATGGAGGTTCTATGAATACTTTTACACGAGCGGCCCTTACCGTTTTAGTGGGCCTCGTTATTTGGTTTTTACCTCATACAGAGGCAATCAAGCCTGAAGGTTGGCATTTATTAGCTATCTTTACGGCTACTATTGTGGGCTTTTATCTTACGTCCCTGGCCAACGGGGCATTATGGCGCTTTTTGGTATTGTTGTAGCCGTAGCCACTAATTCCATCACTATGGTACAGGCTCTAGGTGGCTATGCAGAGGCGAATGTGTGGCTTATCGTAGCGGCCGTATTCTTTTCACGAGGTATTATTAATTCTGGCCTTGGTAAGCGTATTGCGTACACCTTGATTCGCTCTTTTGGCACAAGCTCATTAAAGCTTGCCTATGCGTTGGCTTGTACGGACTTGATTATTTCTCCAGCTACACCATCTAATACGGCGCGTGGAGGTGGTATTGTATTCCCCATTGTACAAAATATTTCCTTAGCTTTTGGTTCTGAACCTTATGGTAATACGGCCCGCCGCATTGGGGCGTACTTGATGACGACGGCACATACTATTAACACTATTACTGTGACGATCTTCTTGACCGCATGTAGCGGTAATTTGCTTATTACGTCTTTAGGTGCTAAACTGTTTGGCTATGATATATCTTGGTGGGAATGGTTCCAAGCAGGTGTCATTCCTGGCGTGATTTGTATGATTTTGATGCCTTGGTTTATCTATAAAATCTATCCACCAGAAATCAAGGAAACACCAGAGGCTGCTGCAATGGCTCAAAAAGAACTAGATGCTCTTGGACCTATTACGAAGGCTGAAATTTCTGTTGCTATTATCTTTGTACTTTGCATCTTGCTTTGGGCTACAGCAATTTGGACTAAGCTTCATCCTACAGTAGTAGCGATGATGGGGGTTCTGGCGTGTGTTGTGACTGGCTCTCTTACTTGGGAGGATATTTTGGGTGAACGCACCGGTTGGGATATCCTCATCTGGATGGGTACGCTTGTGGGCATGGCTGGGCTGCTTGGTAAACTCGGTGTAGTAGCTGTGTTTGCAGACTTTGTAAGTCAACATTTAGCTGGCTTTGACTGGTTCTGGGCATCCTTTATCATTTCCGCTACCTTTGTGTACTCTCAGTATTTCTTTGCCAGTGGTACGGCGCGTATTACAGCGTTTATTCTCCGCCTTTTGCAGCCATTTTAGTGGCGATGGGAGCACCTATTCCGTTTACGATATTGCTCTTTGGTTTGATGAACAGTCCCTGGCTGTACATTGACTCATTATAGTTCAGGTGTAACGCCAATCTTTCTTTGGTGCTGGCTATGTGCCACAAGGTACGTAGGTGGCGCGTAGGTCTTGCCATTTCCGTGGTAGAGCTTCCTCATTCATTTTCTGGGGGCGGCACCTTTTGGCATGTGGCTCTTTGGTATTTTATAATATTTCAATCCCTCACTACGGTGAGGGATTTTTCTTATTATATCTATATTTTTATACCTTACTAGGTTTGCTAGGGTTTTTGGGTATGGTGAACTTCATAAAAAACTATGATGAATCTATAGAATTTATTGTGAATTATCTTGCGCGGGATAATATAACGTGTTATTATTATTCCGTGATTATTACTAGAATATTTTAGGAGGAAACATGTTAGGTTTAGTCATTAGCTTATTGATTATTGCGCTAGTCGTGATTATTAATGACATTCGAATTATGAACAACAACTTAACACGTTTTTTTGTCTTAGAAGTTCCGTGAATGGTTTAATATACAATCAATAAGATTTGACTATATGGTTTTGTTTCTTATGTGTATATTTTCCAAGGGGTACATAGGATTATTTATGTATATAGGAATTCTGTAAACAAAAGGAATATCATTTAGTAAACTTTTAAAGACGATTCATTGGAATCGTCTTTTTATGCGTCGTGAAAAGCTGTCCAAGTGGATGCTTTCAAAAGTGAGGAGATTAACATGAGTTGTAGAAGTGACAATTTGAAAACAGGCGTAGCACGTGCACCACACAGATCTTTACTAAAAGCTCTGGGTTTTGTTGATGAAGAAATGGGTAGACCAGTCATCGGTATTGCCAACTCTTTCAATGAGATCATCCCTGGTCACGTAGGCCTGAAAAATATTGTACAAGCCGTAAAAGACGGTATCCGCAACGCAGGTGGTGTGCCAATCGAGTTCAATACTATCGGTATTTGCGATGGTTTGGCAATGAACCATATCGGCATGAAATACTCCTTAGTTACACGTAATATCATTGCAGATTCTATCGAAGCTACTGCTATGGCTACACCATTCGATGCGATGGTATTCATTCCAAATTGTGATAAGGTAGTGCCAGGCATGTTGATTGCAGCTGCTCGCCTTAATATCCCATCTGTATTCGTATCTGGTGGGGCTATGCTCGCTGGTGTACATAAAGGTAAAAAAATTGGTTTGTCCGACGTATTCGAGGCCGTAGGCAAACATCAAACTGGTGAAATGGATGATGCTGAGTTAGCTGATATCGAAAATACGGCATGTCCTACATGTGGTTCTTGCTCTGGTATGTATACAGCAAATACAATGAACTGCTTAACAGAAGCTCTCGGTATGGGCCTTCCTGGCAATGGTACAATCCCAGCGGTATATTCTGAACGTTTGCGTTTAGCTAAGTTAGCTGGTATGCAAGCGGTAGAGGTATTAAAAGCAAACCTTCGCCCTAAAGATATTATGACTCGTGAAGCCTTTGAAAATGCGGTAGCTCTTGATATGGCTTTGGGTGGCTCCTCTAATACGGCGCTTCATTTACCGGCTATTGCTCACGAAGCAGGTGTACCACTATCCTTAGACGATTTTGATCGCATCGCCCAAAATACACCTCAATTATCTAAATTATCTCCATCTGGCGTGTACTTCATCGAAGACTTGTACGCTGCGGGCGGTGTGTCTGCCGGGTGTTGAAACGTTTAGCAGAAAATGGTCGACTTCATACAGATTGCCAAAACTGTTGCTCTTAAAAACACAAGGATGAAATTGCTGAGGCAGCTCTCATTGTGAGATGAAGATGTTATTCATCCTGGGATAATCCAGTATCATGAAACTGGTGGTATCGCGGTTCTCAAAAGGTAACCCTGCTGTAGATGGTTCCGTTGTAAAAGCCGGTGCCGTAGATGCAGATATGCTTGTTCATTCTGGTCCAGCAAAGGTATTCAACAGTGAAGAAGAAGCGGTTGAAGCTATCACAGGCGGTAAAATCGTAAAAGGTGATGTTGTAGTTATCCGCTACGAAGGACCTAAAGGCGGTCCTGGTATGCGTGAAATGTTGACACCAACATCTATGATTGCCGGTATGGGGCTGGATAAAGATGTAGCCTTGTTGACAGATGGTCGTTTCTCCGGTGCTACTCGTGGTGCATCCATCGGACATGTATCTCCAGAAGCAGCTGCAGGCGGTACCATTGCCATCGTTGAAGATGGTGATATTATCAACATCGATATTCCAAACGGTAAATTGGAACTAGCTGTATCTGATGATGAAATCGCTCGTCGTAAAGCGGCATTAAAACCGTTCAAATCCAATGTAACTGGATATCTTAAAAATACGCTCTTCACGTATCCTCTGCTGCACAAGGTGCTATCGAAGTGTTGAAGACTAATACTAGACTTTCATTTAATACTAACTAGAGGAGATAGTGTACATGCACAAATTATATGATTTTATGGAGGCTCGAGAGCGATTTGAGCACAATCACGGTGAAAACGGATTAGCTTCACAGCGATGTGTTTTTCTGACGAGTGCGGAAATGATGTATATATCAAGCCAGAAAACTCGCAAATAACAGGCTCTTTTCAAGGTTCGTGGAGCTTATAATAAAATTGCAAAAGCTGACAGAAGAGGAAAAAGGCGCGCGGTGTTATCGCTGCATCTGCTGGTAATCATGCACAAGGCGTGGCCACTTGCTGCGAAACGTCTTGGCATTAAAGCGACTATTGTTATGCCGAAACACACGCCTCTTATCAAAAGGTTAATGCTAACAAAACAGTACAGCGCAGATGTCGTATTACTTTGGTGAAATCTATGATGAAGCTACCAAAAAGCGATGGAACTCCAACAAGAACATGGTTATGTGTTCGTCCATCCCTTCGATGATGAAGATGTAATTGAAGGGCAAGGGACAATTGCTCTCGAGGTTCTTGATGAACTTCCTGATGCAGATGTATTGCTTGTTCCTGTTGGGGGCGGTGGTATCGTATCTGGTATTGCGGCAGCGGCAAAGTTAAAAAATCCGCGCGTTAAGATTATCGGTGTAGAGCCTGAAGGTGCCGCAAGTGCAATCGCTGCATTAAAGGCTGATCATCCGGTACCACTCGATGAAGTAGCGACGATTGCAGATGGTACGGCAGTACGCCAAATTGGGGAAACTACATTAGAATATATCAAGCAATATGTAGATGACATTATTACTGTTTCAGACTACGAATTGATGGAAGCATTCCTGTTGCTTGTTGAAAAACATAAATTAGTAGCAGAAAATTCCGGTATTTTACCATTGGCAGGTCTTAGAAAATTGAACTGCACAGGTAAAAAGGTTGTAGCCATTGTCAGTGGAGGTAATATCGACGTACTCACTATTTCCTCTATGATTAATAAAGGTCTTGTCGTACGTGGTCGTATCTTTACTTTCTCCGTTAACCTTCCTGATAAACCAGGCCAGTTAGTGGCTGTATCTCAAATGTTAGCCGATGCAGATGCAAATGTTATTAAACTTGACCATAATCAGTTCAAAAACCTTGACCGTTTCCATGAAGTGGAATTGCAAGTAACGGTAGAAACAAATGGTGAAGAGCACATCCAACACATTATTGATACTTTCAAACATAATGGCTACATTATTAAACGTTTAAATTCCAGCGAGATATTGTCTGAATAGCTGGGTGAAAGGGTTCCTATGAGCGCAGAAACAATCAATGGGGCACGCATTGTCCTTGAAACATTGCATCGCCTTGGTGTAACCGATATGTTCGGCTATCCAGGTGGCGCGGTAATTCCAATTTATGATGAAATATATAGCTTCCTGAAATTAAACATTACTTTGTTCGTCATGAACAAGGTGCCGCACATGCAGCAGATGGTTATGCTCGCGTATCTGGTCGCGTAGGTGTATGTCTTGCTACGTCTGGTCCTGGTGCAACGAATCTTGTAACAGGTATTATGACTGCGTACATGGATTCCGTACCTATGGTGGCCATTACAGGTCAGGTTGGCCGGCCCTTTATCGGTAAGGACTCTTTTCAAGAGGCGGATATCCAAGGTATTACGATGCCTATAACCAAGCATAACTATCTTGTTCAAGATATTCATGATTTGCCTCGCATCATTAAAGAGGCGTACTTTATTGCTGGCACAGGTCGCCCAGGTCCTGTACTCATCGATATTCCTAAGGATATACAAACAGAAAAAATATCCATGGCGGAATACAACAAATTGTACGAAGTACCTATTCATCTTGAAGGCTATGATCCAACCTATAAAGGTCATCAAGGTCAAATCAAAAAAGCAGCTACTCTCATCAAAAATGCAAAGCGTCCACTTATCATTGCTGGGGCAGGCGTATTAAAGTCTGGTGCTATGGATGAGCTTAAAGAATTAGCTGAAAAGGCTCAAATTCCGGTGACGAATACATTAGTTGGTCTTGGTGGTTTCCCAGGAGATCACGAATTGGCTCTTGGTATGGTTGGTATGCACGGTTCTGTTGCAGCTAATAATAGTACAGATGAGGCAGATCTCGTGATTGCTGCAGGGATTCGTTTCCATGACCGCATCACAGGCCATCCAGATTTCTTCTGTAAAAAAGCTAAAATCATCCATATTGATATCGACCCAGCTGAAATTGATAAGAATGTTACAATCAACGTGCCTATCGTAGGGGATTTGAAACAGGTATTAACGGAGCTTAATGCTCTTGTAGAACCTACAACGCATGAAGCGTGGCTTGAGCAAATCCGAGAATGGCAAGCGGAATACCCTATGGTAATCCCTGAGTCTAAAAATGGTGTATTACATGCACAATATGTGTTATCTGAGCTTAATAAAATTGCCAAGGATGATGCCATAATCGTAAGTGATGTAGGTCAACATCAAATGTGGGCGGCTCAATTCTTAACTCATAAAAAACCTCATACTATCGTTACCTCTGGCGGTGCGGGTACCATGGGGTATGGCTTGCCGGCGGCTATCGGTGCTCAAGTAGGGGCGCCTAAGAAACAGGTTATCCTAGTTGTCGGTGATGGTGGATTCCAGATGACTTGTGAAGAGCTCATGATGGTGCGCCAATATAATTTGCCAATCAAGATTGTTATTATTAACAACGGCTATCTTGGTATGGTTCGTCAATGGCAAGAAATATTCAATGATAGACGCTACTCCTATGTAGATTTGGAAGTGAGTCCGAACTTCGTGAAACTCGCAGATGCATTTGACTTGAAAGCAGCTCGTCTAGATAATGTTGAAAACTTTCATAAAGAATTTAAATCATACATTACATCGGATGAAAGCATTGTCTTGGATTGTCGCGTTGAACGAGAGGATAATGTATTACCAATGATTCCAGCAGGCGGCACGATAAGCGGTATGATGGGTAAGAAAGGGGTGCTATAATGGCGAAAGAACATCAAGTCTTAATCATTGCAAAAATGCACCAGGTATTGGTACGTATGTTTGGCACTCTTTAACCGTCGTGGCTTTAACGTTACAAAAATGACATCTGGCATTACAAATCAGCCAGGTTATGCACGTATTACTATTACTGTAGAGGCCGATGACCGAATTCTCGATCAAGTGCAAAAACAAATCTACAAGCTTATCGATGTTGTTAAGGTTAAAGTGTTTTGAAGATCATGATGTGGTATGCCGTGAGTTAATGCTTATCAAGGTAAAAAGCATCTGCTTCCACAAGATCACAAAATAGTACAGATTGCCGATGTATATCGTGGTAATGTTGAATATTTCTCCTACATCTATGATCATTGAAGTCATTGGTAGTGTAGAAAAATTACGTGGCTTCATTCAAATTATGGAAACTTATGGTATTCTTGAAATTGCTAAAACAGGTATCACCGCTATGAGCCGCGGAGAAAAAATGTAGGAGTTGATAACGTGGGGCGTGAATTACTCCATTATGAAAATGTCTGCTTTCGCCGTGATGGTAGATCTATTTTAGATAATGTAAATTGGCATATAGAGGACGGTGAACATTGGGCCTTATTAGGGCTTAATGGGGCTGGTAAATCAACGCTACTCAGCATGATACCTGCTTATAAAATTCCCACAACGGGTACTTTGCGTGTGTTTGGTAAGGAATTTGGTAAATATGCGTGGCCCAAAATCAAGGCTAGACTAGGATTTGTTAGCTCTGTGCTTGGACAATTTCAGTCAACCTTGGATAAACAAGTCGTTGAAGATATTGTTATTTCTGGTGCATTTAGTAGCATTGGTATATACCAAGAGGTAGCACCTGAGGTGCGTCAACGAGGTATGCAATTATTATCTGAATTTGGACTAGACTATTTGGAAGGTCATCGTTTTCGAACCTTATCTGCTGGCGAACAGCGCCGGGTATTGTTAGCGAGGTCTATTATGGCAAATCCAGAATTATTGATTTTGGATGAGCCTTGCTCTGGTTTGGACTTACCAGCGAGGGAGCAGTTTTTACGCATCGTATCTACTTTGGTAGCTGAGCAGCAGACACCGATTATCTATGTGTCACATCAAATTGAAGAGATACTACCGTTTATTACTCATGTAGCTATCTTGCGAGAGGGCAAGATGATTCATGCAGGTCCTAAACACAAGGTACTAACTGATGATATTTTATCTGATGTCTTTGGACTTTCCGTACAAGTTGTATGGAAGATGATCGTCCATGGGTGATGGTTCGGTAGTTATCAATTTTTTATCAGAGGCTTAAAACTTGGCTTGCTGATACTAAATTAATGTACGCCACATCTTGCAAAAATTTGTTGAGATTGTGTACAGTATATAATCTATATTCTATTGAATATGTTTGGAGGTTGTCTAATATGGCAGGTAAAATTTTAGGTACTACAGTTTATTATGATGCAGATTGTAATTTGAGCAAATTGGAAGGCAAAAAAATTACAGTTTTAGGTTACGGCTCCCAAGGTCATGCTCATGCATTGAACTTGAAAGAAAATGGTATGGACGTAACAATTGGTCTTCGTGGTGGTTCTTCTAGCTGGAAAAGCTGCTGAAGACAGGTCTTACAGTTAAAAGAAAACTGCAGAAGCAGTTAAAGGCGCTGATATCGTTATGGTATTGATTCCAGACGAATTACAAGCAGACGTATATGCACAAGATATCGCTCCTAACTTAAAACAAGGTGCATACTTGGCATTTGCTCACGGCTTCAACATTCACTTTGGTAAAATCGTACCTCGTGAAGACATCAACGTATTCATGGTAGCTCCTAAAGGCCCTGGTCATTTAGTACGTCGTACATACCAAGAAGGCTCCGGTGTTCCTTGCTTGTACGCTGTAGAAAAAGATCCATCTGGTGATACTGAAGAAGTTGCATTAGCCTGGGCTTCTGGTATCGGTGGTGGCCGTTCCGTATCTTGGAAACTAACTTCAAATCCGAAACTGAAACTGACCTCTTCGGTGAACAAGCTGTATTGTGCTGGCGGTGTTACTGAATTGATCAAAACTGGTTTCGAAGTATTAACAGAAGCTGGTTATGAACCTGTAAACGCTTACTTCGAATGCTTGCATGAAATGAAATTGATCGTAGACCTTATCTACGAAGGTGGCTTCCAAAAAATGCGCCACTCCATTTCCAACACTGCTGAATACGGCGATTACTATGCAGGTCCTCGCGTAATCACTGCAGATACTAAAAAGCTATGGAACAAATCTTGGCTGATATTCAATCTGGTAAATTCGCTGACGAATTCTTGGCTGATTCCAAAAATGGTCAAAAATTCCTTAAAGAACATCGTGAAGCAGCTGCTAACCATCCAATCGAACCAGTTGGCGCAGAACTTCGCAACTTGATGAGCTGGTTAAAATAAAGTATTATTTAGGTAATCTTTTTGTGAGATTATATGCTTATTAAAAGCGACCCCGTAAAGGGTCGCTATATTTCTATCTTTTCTTACATTATTTTGGGCCATCTTGACGATTACATCGAAAATATTGGAATCAAATATGGTATAATAAAAAGTAATATTTGAAAGAGTGTAGCATGGATTTTTACATTAGCCTATGTTGAAAGTCAGGCTGTAATAGGTCAAACTTGGGGCTTTATTATAATTGTAGCTGTTCTATTAGCATTGCTCATTTTGGGAGTACAAGTATTGCGAAATGGTTTTACTAGTCGCTATCGTGACTTGATGATTATATTGTCTTTAATCGTAGTGTTCTTCTTAGGGCTTGAATACCAAGAGTATAATCGAATGAAAACCTATTCTGAGGACTCCTCTCGTATGGCTCAATTTTTACATTCTTTTAGTTCAGATCGTTCCGTACCGAGCGATCAATTGGCAGTTAACTCCTTAAAGATTCGTAATGGTATGATTTTAAAAGTAAGTGATGCTTACTATGAGGTTCAATTTAATCCAGAATTTTTCAACCTATACTATTACACGTGTTTATAAAGAGTAAGTCCTATAGATCAATTCATGATAAAAGAGGATGCATTACAATAAGGAGGACCACATATGACAGAAGCTATGGCCGTCTATGGGATGGTCTTTGCAAAACTCGCCATCGGTCTCTTGGCGATTATTCTAAATCAATTTAATGGGTAAGGGAAATTTAGCTCCCAACCTCTGCCTTAGATCAATTGCAAAACTACGTACTTGGTGGTATTATCGAGTGCCATTATTTACAATGATCAAATTAGCATTTTTACAGTTTATGTTGAGTTCTTATTTTTATGGACTATCCTCGTAATGACTCTTAAGTTTTTAAAAGGGAATCTTCGTATTTTTAAAGCAATTCTTGATGGTCATCCAGTTATAGTAATCGAAAAAGGTCATATTCTAACAGAAGAATGTATGCGTTATGGTATACAACGGCTGAACTTAAATTAAAAACTTCGATGCCGGTGTTCAATATGTATACGGATGTTAAGCGTGCCGTATTGGAGCAAAACGGTCAGCTCAACGTGAGTTCAATTCGGTGAAGATAATATTCGATTTGACCTTATCGATGATGGTCAAATTAATCAGTTTACCCTCGATGTAATTGAAAAAGATAGAGATTGGCTTGAACAAGAAATCCAAGCTCAAGGATACTCTGTTAAGGACATATATATTGCAGAATATAAAGATGGAAAAAGTTGTTGTATATCCTATGAAAAGAAAACATCGTCCCACAAATTGTAAGCACTCTTAAAGTAAGACCAGCTCATACTAAGGATAAATTGAAATCTAAATTATAATATCTATTGCTTTTATTATAGGCGAAATTAGTATTATGTAATTTTTATAGATGTACAAATGATATGTAAGTAGTTATTAAGCCCACTATTCGTGGTGGGCTATATAGAAAGAAATTAGTGAATCGTAAAGATTTAATTGATCGATTACAGAATTATATAAAGATGAAGACAGTCGGGTAACAGTAGAAATCCTCATGCAGGGCAAAAAAAGTGGCTATCGTTTATCCGAATACATACTTTGTGGGCATGAGTAATCTTGGACTTCATATCATTTATGAAATCAATTTACGAAATGATAGCGTCTGCGAACGAATCTTTCTTGCCTGAGAAAAAGAAGTTAGAAAGCTACGATAAGACTAAGACTCCTTATGAGCGTTGAAACACAAAGGCCTATGCATCAATTTGATGTAGTTGCTTTTGATGTCACCTTCGAAATGGACTATTTCATATTCCTTTGATGTTGCGTCATGGCCGTGTCCCTATCATGAGAGAAAAGACCGTACCGAGTTTGACCCTATCGTTGTGCAGGGGCCCCGATGGACCTTTAACCCTGAGACCTTTTGCTGACTTTTATCGATGCTTTTATCATCGGTGAAGGGAAGGTATCGTCGAGTCGCGTACTAGATATCATTCGAGATGGAAAAAATGGAAGGCTTGGATCGTCACGCTATTTTACGTCAATTAGCGGATGTATCGGGTGTTTACGTACCATCCCTGTATGTGCCGATTTACAATGAAGATGGTGAATTTAAAGGCTATGATATTGTCGAGGGCGTACCTAAGACGATTAAACGTCACTTTGAAATGCTCACCAGCGGTGGTGAAACGGTAGTGGCTACGAACTATACTGAATTTGGCGCTATGTATATCATAGAAGTAGCTCGTGGTTGTGGTCGTCACTGTCGCTTTTGTATGGCTGGGTATTGCTTCCGCGTACCTCGTGTACGTCCTTTGGACATTTTGAAAGAAGGCGTAGAGCTGCAGAAAAACTAGGTAAAAAGGTGGGCCTAATGGGTGCTGCTATCTCGGATTATCCTGAGGTAGATGAACTCGTTAATTATATTCGCTCTAAAGATATGCGTTACTCTTGTGCATCCTTGCGTGCTGACTCGTTAACACAAGCCGTAGTGGATGGACTAGCAGACAGTGGACAAAAGACTATTACCATTGCACCAGAAACGGGCAGTGAACGTTTGCGTCGCGTCATTAACAAGGGTATCAGTGAAGAGCATTTACAAAATGCAGCTACCTTATCTGCAAAGTCAGGTATTCAGCATATGCGCTTATATATTATGATTGGGCTGCCAACGGAAACCGATGAAGATATTGAGGCTATTGTAGGACTTGCGGAAAGAACGCAGGCTCATATGGAAAAAGTAGGCTGTAAAGGTCGTTTAACGCTCAGTATTAATCCGTTTATTCCGAAACCTTTTACCCCGTTCCAATGGATGGCTATGGATAATCAAAAAGCGGTGGAGAAAAAGTTACAATATATAAAAAAGCGATTGCAAAAGAATCGTCGCACTGAGGTTCTTGTAGGAGTCCCTAAAGAGGCATATATTCAAGGGGTTCTTGCTCGTGGAGATCGTCGTTTAGGTGCTGTTATTGCGGCGTGTGCAGCCGATCGAGGTAGTAAATCTTTTAAGTCTGAAATGAAGGCGGCTGGACTAGATATGGACGATATGAACTATCGCGAACGCAGTTTTGATGAATTCTTGCCGTGGAGCCATTTAGACATGGGGATGCAGGAGGGGTATCTTGAAATGGAATGGCAACGATCCCTCGATGAAGCATATACCCTCCATGTGCAAAAGGTTGTAAACGCTGGCGTTTGTAAATAGGAGGAACAGATGAATCAATCTGTAAAACGTATAGATGTGAAAGGTCCTTATGGAACATGGTCTTATGAGGCGCCAAGCTGGGTTGATCGATTTCCTATTGTTATGGGCGATACCTATCGTCATGGTGGCGTATCTAAAGCCCCTTATGAATCATTAAATCTAGCTTTTCATGTAGGCGATGAAGCTCAGAGTGTACGAGAAAATCGAGCTATTATTGCAGAAATATTTAGGTGTTGAACCAAACCGTATTTCTTGTGGCAATCAAGTCCATGGTTTAAAAGGCTGTAGAAATCACAGAAGACCTTATTGAGGGCCGGTGCTTTTGGAGAAGATACGGCCATCGATGATTGTGATGCGGTATTTACAAATCTACCGCATGTGCCATTATTTCTGTTCACAGCAGACTGCGTTGGCGTAGGTATTTACGATGCTAAACATCATGCGATTGCTACGGCACATGCAGGTTGGCGTGGTGCCATTGGCCGCTTTACCAATCACTTACCATTGAGGCCATGAAAGAGGCTTATGGGACCGAGTTCAAAGATTGCTATATATATCTTGGGCCTAGTATTGGACCAGAGTCCTTTGAAGTAGATGTAGAACTAGGTAAACGCTTTGAATTAGCATGGAGAGATATGACAGACCGAGATGCATCTGATGTTGTCAATTATCCTGGTGATAAATTAGACAAGGCTTATATCAATTTATGGAACTTTATTGGTGAGGATCTCATTGTAAATGGAGTTCCTCCAGAGAATATCACAATTGGTGGTACCGATAGTGTAACGAAGTAGACTGTTATTCCTATCGTCGAGAGGCAGGCCTAACAGGTCAGATGGCCTTATTTGCGATGTTACAAGACCGATAAAATTCGACTTTCACAGGAATCATAATAAAGTATGATATTTTATATATATACATGCTTGAATTTGTGGAAGGGATAAGCCTTAAATCATGTACATTTGACCTTAAATACTATATAATAGAATAGTCTATACAAATATATTTGATGATTATGATATATAGATTGAAGGGGGCATTCACGTGATTGAAGAATCCCTACACGCTATACAGCAGCGCATGGCCGATGCTATGGCGCGTGTTGGTCGCGTAGATACAGCATTATTAGTGGCGGTTACAAAGAACCACCCTGTGTCGGCTGTGGAAGAGGTCGCACGGCTCGGTGTCACTCATGTAGGGAGAAATCGAGTACAAGAGGCCAAAGAAAAGCAGCTAACCTATAAGGGGCCACAATTAACATGGCATTTGATTGGTCATTTACAGGTCAATAAGGTGCGTCAAGCGGTTCCTATGTTTGATTTAATTCATTCTGTGGATAGCCGTAAATTATTAGATGAAATCGAAAAGGTTGCTGCAAAGCACGACAAGATACAAGATGTATTACTGCAAGTCAATGTGGCTCACGAAGCTTCTAAAACGGGAATGACCGTCGAAGAGTTTCCAGAAATACGAGATTATGCAAAAACATTGCCTCATGTACGCGTACAGGGACTTGATGTATGGCACCATTTTTCGATGATCCACAGGAAGCTCTGTCCAATCTTCCGCGTGGCAAATGCCTTGTTTGAGGATATGAAACGCTACTTTGAAGAAGGGCAGATTCAATATTTATCTATGGGGATGACTCACGACTTTGAGGTCGCTTTGGAAGAAGGGGCTAACATCGTTCGTGTAGGCACAGCAATTTTTGGGGAACGTATATTATTAAGGTTCGGGTTACCTGATAATCGGAAGCGTTAATTGTATTAGGAGGAAATCCAAATGGCATTGGGAGATTATTTAGACAAAGCAAAAAACTTATTCTTAGGCAGAACTGATGATGACTATGAATATGATGATTACGAATACGAAGATGAAGAGGAATACGAAGCTGAACCTACCCCAGTAGCAACAGCGGCTCCCGTGTCCGGCGCATCTGAATTTCATCCACGCAAGGTAGGAGGCCAATCTACGATGACACAACGTCCAACAGCTATGAAAGTAGTTGTAATTGAACCAAAAGTATTTGAAGACTCTGAAAATATTACACATCAATTGCGCGACATGCGTCCTGTATTGATTAATTTTGAAAATACAGACCCTCATGAAGCAGCTCGTATTGTAGATTTCGTATCTGGTGCGACCTATGCATTGGATGGCAAATTGGAAAAAGTAGGTAAAGACATTTTCATGTGTGTACCTGTAAATATTTCCATTGATTATAATGACAATGAAAGCAACACAACTGAGCAAAACGAATATTCTTGGGAAAACAAATAATCTCTCTATAAATGGTGGTGATAACTATGTTAGGTAAAACCCTATGTATAGGCGTTGGCTCAATGGGGGGCGCTCTATTGCGCGGTGCATTACAGCATGGTGTGTTGAAAGCCTGTGATACACACATTCTAGTGCGTCGCGAAGAACAATGTAAGGCTCTTGCAGAGGAGCTTGGTGTAGTAGGTTTTACTACATTGCCTAATGTAAACGAGTACAACACTATTCTATTGGCTGTAAAACCACAAGTGTTACCATCTGTGTTAGAGACTTTAAAAGAAGTACCTTATGGGACTGTTATGATTTCTGTTGCCGCAGGTGTCACCTTAGATACTCTTGATGCGGCTATTCCACAAGCTAACTGGTTTAGAGCTATGCCAAATACACCGGCTTCTATCGGTGCTGGCATGACGGCACTTGCCGGGGATGATGTGAATACTGACCTAGGTCGTGCTGTACAAGCCTTATTTGAGGCTGTAGGCGAGGTAGCAGTGGTGAGCGAAGCCGATTTAGATCGCTTAGGCGCGCTATCTGGTGCGGGCCCTGGCTATATGTTCGTCATCCTTGATGCATTTGCTGATGCGAGGTGTTCGCATTGGTTTGCCACGTCAGCTGGCTATAAAAGCAGCAGCTCAAACGATGTACAGCGCTGGGTAAGATGGCTCTGAAAGTGGCAATCATCCAGCAGTACTACGAGATCAAGTGACCAGCCCTGGTGGCACCACCATTGCTGGTATTGGTGCCATGGAAAAAGGTGGACTTCGCAGTGCTCTCCAAGATGGCGTAGTAGCATGTCTTGCTCGGTCGAATGAGTTGGGGAAATAATTTTGGCAGATACTAGTAAATTAATACGATATTTCGAGGCCAGTGGCAGTGGCGAGGAAGCTCGTCGCATGCTAGATTTGGCTGAGCAGGTCGTAAAGGTCGCCCATACCGTGTGGCGGATTTTACGAGTCCTGCAGGCCTTGTTATTGCAGATGCTATCAAGGCTAATTACCCACAGTTAACAGTTAAAACTGACGGTGGCTATGAAGGGGCGGAACGTATTCGTATCGCTTTTGTAGACAGCGATTTTAACGGTACTGTGGATATGGGCATTCGCGCTCTTAAGGTGAATTGGGACCCTCGGTTCCGATTGCTCACTCACCGCGATGTGCTAGGCTCTTTGATGGGCCTTGGCATTGATCGCTCCAAATTTGGGGACGTTATCGTCCAGCAAGGGGGCGCTCAGATTATGGTGGATGAAAGCGTGGCTGATTTCGTAATTCAAAACTTTACGAAAATTGCTATGGTTTCTGTATCTGTAGAGGCTATTGAGTTATCAGATATTGCACCAAAAAGAAGATTAAAGAAGTCCGCACTACTGTTGCCTCTTTGCGCTTAGATGCGGTAGCAAGCTCTGGCTTTAGTGTATCTCGCACTAAATTGGTGAGTGCTATCAATGCGGGCTTATTACAAGTAAACTGGCAACCAGCTAAGGGGGCATCCCAAGAGGTTAAAGAAGGGGATGTCATTTCCATGCGTGGTCGTGGCCGAATGAAGGTAGAAGCTATTACAGGTACCTCTCGTAAAGGGCGTATCGGCGTATACCTGAAACGATTTATGTAGGCAGTTGAAAATCGGCTTGACCATCAAGCCGATTTTTATGTATATAGTAGGACAGCCATGGTATCCATAACATTTCAACCCTACAACTGAAGATATAATCCTATTCGTAGGCGGCGGAGAAGTAGCGGAACGACGGATGCAGCTTTTTATTGAGGAGCCTTTGCCAAGATGTCAGTTATCGCTCCCTGCTGTAACGGATACGGATTAGCCAATGGGCAAAAGAAAATCGCATCACTGGTGTGATCGAGCTTTTCCACAATGGACGACGAAGAGCATATTATTTCGAGTAGTTTGCTGTTTATCTGCACAGATAATCATGAACTAAACGATACCTTGTATGAGCTAGGAAAACATCGTGTGGACCAACCGCAGTGATGATCAGAGCGTGTAGATTTACTGTGCCGTCATCCCTTGAACTCGGCGATCTTCATATTGCTATTAGCGCCAATAATGTAGGACCTCGTATCAATCGTCTCGTACGACAAGATATGATGAATCGTTATGGTCAGTTGCAAAAGGCTATGCCTAGACTTAAAATATTTAGAGAAGAAGTAAAGTTACTGCTTCCTACTCCAGAGGCTCGACAGAAATTTTGGCGAGACAATCTGACGGTAGAAACATTTGAAGCCATTCTCAAGGGAGAGTGGATGATTATAGAGGAGAAACTGAACCATGCAATTAGTGGTATTAGGTCTAAATCATAGAAGTGCAGCTGTAGAGGTGCGTGAACGTTTCTCGTTTGATAAAGACGAGGTAGTTGCCGCACTAAACCGCCTCTATGAATTTGACTGTATCTCAGAATGCGTTATATTATCCACCTGTAATAGAACGGAAATTTATGCTGCTTTAGAAGGTGTAGAATTCCCGAAGGATTACATGTTGGCAGTGTTAAAAGATTTAAAAGGAGCAGATCATATCGATGCAGATGCATTCTTCTTCTACGAAGAGCGAGGATTGTATTGAACATCTATTCCGTGTCTGCTAGCCTTGATTCCTTGTGTTGGGGGAAGGTCAAATCTTGAGCCAATTAAAAGGGGCTTATATTCAGGCTTATAGCGCAGGCTGTACGCGAACAATTTTTAATATTTTATTCCAACGTGCTATTGGGGTTGGTAAAAAGGTACGTACTAATACGGGCATTGCTAATACGCCTGTATCCGTTAGTTACACCGCTGTTAACCTTGCGGAGGACAGTTTAGATAAGCCATTATCTGAAGCTACAGTACTTATTTTGGGTGCTGGTACGATGAGTGAATTGACAGCTACTCATTTACAAGCGAAGGGTGTAAAAACGATTTTTCGTATCTAATAGAACCTTTGCTATAGGCTGAAATGTGGCGGAACGCTTTAATGGTAAAGCTGTTAAGCTCGATAACTTTGTAGACTATGCTAAAGATGCGGATATTCTTATCACATCTACAGGGGCACCACATTATATTATTACTGAAAAAGAAGCGAAGAAAATTACGACTCTTCGTAAGGGTGAACCAATCGTTATGATCGATATTGCGGTACCTCGTGATATCGACCCTGCGGTGGCAGATTTGGACGGTATTTATCTATTTAATATTGATTCTCTTGAAAGTGTAGTAGAAGAAAATAAGGCGCAGCGCGAAGAGGAAGCTCGTCGTGCAGAGCCTATTATTCATGATGCTATTGAAGAGTTGTTGGATAGAATTAAGCTGTTAACAGTGCGTCCGATGATGGCATTGCTCACAGAAAAAGGCAGAGCGTATTCGCCGTCGTGAATTACATCGCGCATTAGCTAAATTGCCAGATATTTCCGATAAGGAGCGCCGTGTTATGGACTCGATGAGTCGCATGATTATTCGCAAAATGTTGCGTGAACCGATGATTCACTTCAACGAAATCGCTGGTACAGAGGAAGAGGGCTTGTACTGGGACTTTATTCAAAGATATGTTTAATCTTGAGAAGAAGGCTAATGCTGCAGAGATCATATTCGAATCGGCACGCGAAAAGTGCCTTGCCCTATGGCAGGGCTGAACATATTAGTGCAGAATTACAACGTCTGTACCCCAAATATTACGGTAGAGCTGGTTCACTTTAATACAAAAGGGTGACCGTATCTTAAGAAACCACTGGCTCAAGTTGGTGGTAAAGGTTTATTTACTGCTGAATTAGAAGCGGCTATGCATGCAGGCGACATCGACATCGCCGTACATAGCTTAAAGGATATGCCTACAGAGTTGCCAGAAGGCCTTACTCTTGGTGCCATCTCCGCTCGTGAAGTGCCTTATGATGCACTAGTGAGTCCCGTGTATAAAACACTGGACAAATTGCCACAAGGCGCTCGCGTTGGTACCAGCAGTTTACGCCGGCAAGCGCAGCTATTGCATGTCCGACCTGATCTAAAGGTAGAGGTTATTCGTGGTAATGTACAAACTCGATTGAGCAAGATCGAAACGGAAAAGGTAGATGGTGTTATCTTGGCTCAAGCAGGCCTTAAGCGATTGGGTTTAGAAGACCAAATTACACAAGTCTTCAAGGCCGATGAAATGATTCCTGCCAGTTGGACAAGGGGCACTCGCTATTGAGTGTCGTGCCGACGATACGGAAATGCTTGACATGTTGGATCCTATCAACGATGAAGCAACGCGTTATGCCGTTGAAGGGGAGCGCAGTTTCTTGCGTCAATTAAATGGTGGTTGTCAAGTGCCAATGGGCGTACATGGCACCATCAATAAAGGTCAATTGACTTTAAAGGCTATGATTGCATCCCTCGATGGAAAAACTGTGTACGAGGGAAATCTCTGGCCCGCTAAAAGGGCGAGATCCTTGGTACCTTGCAAAAGCCTTTATACGAAGAAGGGGCAAACGATTGTGGATGCTCTCATAGAGGAAGGAATCATAAAATGACAGGTATGGTATATCTAATTGGTGCGGGCCCTGGCGATGTTAAACTCATCACTGTAAAAGGCCGTGAATGCATCGAAAAAGCAGATGTAATTGTATATGACTATTTAGCGGATGCCCATCTGTTAGAATGGGCACGTCCAGATGCTGAACTGATTTACGCTGGTAAGCAATGTAAAGATCACACAATGCATCAATGGGAAATCAATGAGCTATTAGTCCAAAAAGGTAAAGAAGGCAAAATCGTAGCACGATTAAAAGGCGGTGATCCGCTCGTATTTGGTCGTGGTGGTGAAGAAGCGATGGCTCTTGCCGAAGCCGGTGTGCCATTTGAGTTCGTGCCAGGTGTAACATCTCCTATCGCAGCGCCTGCCTATGCAGGGATTCCTGTAACACAACGCGCTATGGCCACATCCTTTGCGGTGGTAACAGGTCATGAGGATCCTACAAAAGCAGTATCTGGCATCCATTGGGAAGGCCTTGCTACGGCGGTAGATACACTTTGCTTTGTAATGGGTGTTGTAACTTGCCCTGTCATTGCGGAAAAATTGATGGCTCATGGGCGAGCAGCCTCTACACCAGTAGCGCTTGTTCGGTGGGGAACAAAAACAGTACAAGAGGTATTAGTTTCTACCCTTGAACATGTCGTTGAAGATGTAGCAAAGGCTCAATTGAAAGCGCCAGCTATCATCGTAGTAGGTGATGTTGTCAACCTTCGTGAAAAAAATTACAATGGTTCGATAATAAAACCTTTATTCGGCAAAAACTGTCGTAGTCACACGCGCTCGCTCCCAAGCAAGTGCATTCCGCGAAAAATTAGCTCAAGGTGCTAATGTAGTGGAAGCAGCAGTAATCAAAACATCTCCATTGGAATTGTTTGAGGAAGATAAACGTATCATCAATAATACAAAACAATACCAATGCATCGTATTCACATCTGGTGAAGGGGTTCGCTACTTCTTCGATGCTCTATATAAAGAAGGCAAAGATACACGTGCTTTAGGTAATTCTAAAGTGGCGGCTATCGGCTGTGCTACGGCTCGTGAACTTCAAAAATATGGCATCGTACCGGATATCATTCCTGTGAGACTACAAGGCTGAATCTGCTGTGGAGGCTCTTGAAGAAGAACTCAGTGCAGGGGATTCTGTACTGTTGATTCAACCAAAGGTAGCACGCGATGTGATTCCACGTTGCTTGCGTCACCGCAATATGAATGTAGATATCTTGCGCTTATATGAAACGACACAAGATACATCTCAACAAGAAGCATTAGTAACAGCGTTTAACAGAAGGCAATGTAGATTATATTACTTCACAGTTCCTCTACTGTAACAAATACAATCCAATTATTGGGTGACGATGCTTTAGCATTGTTAGGTAAGACTAAAATAGCTTGTATTGGACCTATTACAGCTGCTACCGCTATGAGTGCAGGTCTTAAACCGGCTATCATCAGCGATGTATATACAACAGATGGCTTAGTAAACGCTATCGTAAAAGGATATTTAGGGAGGATCACATGTACGATTTAACATACCGTCCTCGCCGCTTGCGTATCAATCCAGAAATGCGTGATTTGGTACGCGAAACGACACTCGACGTAACTGATTTGATTTATCCATTATTTATCGTGCCTGGTGAAGGTATTAAAAAAGAAATCGACACATTGCCAGGTCAATATCACTTGTCTGTTGACGAGGCTGTGAAAGTAGCTCAAGAGGCTTATGATCTTGGTGTGCGTGGTGTAGAAATCTTTGGTATTCCTACATACAAAGATGAGCAAGGTTCCTCTGCTTGGGATATGTCCCAACCAGTACAACAAGCCATCAAAGCCATCCGCGAAGCCGTGCCAAATCTCTTGGTTATTTCTGACGTATGCTTGTGCCAATATACCTCTACCGGTCACTGTGGCATGATCGATGACCATGAAATATTGAACGACGAAACATTACCATTGCTTTGTAAAGTTGCGGTAAGCCAAGCAGAAGCTGGTGCACATATGGTGGCTCCATCCGATATGATGGACGGTCGCGTAGGTGCTATTCGTGAAGCCCTTGATGCGGCAGGTTATACCAATGTATCTATCATGAGCTATGCGGCAAAATACGCATCTGCTTACTATGGTCCGTTCCGCGGAGCTGTTAATTCTGCGCCAAAATTTGGTGACCGCAAGTCTTATCAAATGGATCCAGCCAATCGCTTGGAAGCTTTCAGAGAAATTGAACTCGATATCGCTGAAGGTGCGAATATTATCATGATTGAAACCGGCGTTGTCCTACTTGGACATTGTTCGTGAAACGCGTGACCGCTATGAATTGCCTGTGGCGGTATACAATGTATCTGGCGAGTATGCGATGGTAAAATCCGCTGCAGCGGCTGGTCTTATCGACGAAGAACGTCTCGTTATGGAAACAATGCTGTCCATGAAGCGTGCTGGTGCTAAAAATCATCATTACGTACCATGCCTAGATATTGCTAAATGGTTACAACAACAGGAGGAACTATGTTCCAACTCGGTAAATCTGAAAAGGCCTTTTAACGAGGCTAAACGTTATATGCCAGGCGGCGTAAATAGCCCTGTTCGCTCTATCGCGGCGTAGGATCTAACCCTCCGTTTATCAGCGGCGAGCTGCAGCCCGTATGTTATGATATCGATAATAACGAATATATCGACTATGTATTGAGCTGGGGACCCATGATCTTGGGCCATGCGAACCCTGAAGTCATCGCGAGCCTGCAGAGGCTATTCCTCGCGGTACTAGCTACGGTGCACCTACACTACTAGAAACAGAATTGCTAAAAAGATACAAGCCTTCATGCTGCCATCTCGGAGGTTATCCGCCCTCGTAAACTCTGGTACAGAGGCTACGATGAGTGCATTGCGCGTAGCTCGTGGGCATACTGGTCGCGATCGCATCGTGAAATTTTGTGGAGCTGTTACCATGGTCATAGTGATGCGCTCTTGCGAAAGCTGGCTCTGGCCTTGCTACCTTTGGCGTGCCGGATAGCCCTGGTGTTCCTCAGGGCGTAGCGAAAATACCATAACATTGCCGTACAATGATTCTGGAAGCGGTTCGTAAATTATTCGACGATATGGGCGATACTATTGCGGCGATCATAGTTAGAACACATGGCTGGTAACATGGGCTGCGTACCTCCAGTACCAGGTTTCCTCGAAACCTTGCGTGAAGTGACCAGCTCACGGCGCTGTGTTGATCTTTCGACGAAGTTATGTGGCTTCCGCGCTAGCAGTGGGGTGCCCAAAAGCGTTACAAGATCAAAACCGACCTTACATGCCTTGGTAAAATCGTTGGGTGGTGTGCCACTTGCCGTGTTTGGTGGCTCTCGTGAGATTATGAATCAAATCGCTCCAGCTGGTCCTATTTACAAGCTGGTACATTGAGTGATTAACCCAATTGCCGTTACCTCTGGTTTGGCAACGCGTTTCCATTCTGCAACGTGATCCAACGGTATTTAAACAAGTAGAAGATACGACGAGTTGCCCTTTGCGAAGGCTTTTGAAGATTGGCGGCACAATACAATGTGCCTGTCTGTAGTACAGCGTGTAGGCTCTATGTTCACCATCTTCTTCACTCGATAAACCGGTTAAGAACTTTGATGATGCAGCAGCTTGCAACGAAGAACAATTTAAATGTTCTTCCACCATAACCAGAGCCATGGTATCTACTATGCGCCAAGCCCTTATGAAAGTAACTTTCGTATCTATCTGCCATAAGAGTAGTGAAGTGGAACACATTAGCAGTTGCTGATGAAGCTTTCAAAATCAGTGATACATTATTATAAAAGTATATGGTTTGTAGTTGTTTATGTATCGATACAGGGTGATGAACATGCAGTTTTACAAGAACTTCAGCGTGCTCGCGTGCGCATGGGCAAAAAGCCAAATCGAAGTAGCAAAAGGCCGTAGGTATCAGTAATGCGGCGCTTTCAAATTTTACGAAACAGGGTATCGCGAGACTGGATTTAGATACACTCTGTGCTCTGTCTCGCTATTATGGATTTGACCTTGGATGAGCTGTTGGATGTAAATGGAGAAGAACACAGGCCCATCTATGATCTCAGTCCTGCACTAAAAATAAATACATCGCCTATAAAGGTGATGTATTCTGAGATGAAAGACTCACAAAAACGTGCGCTTTTGCGTGAGCTGATAATTTATTTACTAAATTTGAAAATCAAAAGTAGAAGATAAAAGTAGCAAGCCAAGACGTACTAAACATGGAAACCCACTATCAATCGAGCAGGCCTAGCTAGTAGCGCTGGTAGTTTAGCGGCACGACGGAATATAAAAGTAGTGCTATACTACATTGTAGATTGAGTGGAACATGTTTATTTGAACAATTTAATTAACTTAATTATAAAAAGTACCATCTATTTGGGGAGCTAAACGACATATAAGTCGTCCCTTGATAGATGGTACTTGCGTAACTTATAACAAAATATTCGTTGGTGGTATACGCTAGTTTAACATATAATTAAATATAGAAGTGAATAATATTTATTAATTAGATATGATATTTGATATTGTTAAAAAGATGTTGGTGTTTTGTATAAAGGTATTTGATTATATAGCTTAGGTAGTTTGGTAAGTTTGGCATGATTTGTTCTTTACTACTGATCATTATAGCAATTATTAGTACCACTATTTATCAGTATTATTATCACGATGGTTCTCCTAATAATATAGTTATTCTGGATGAGTCCCATGAATTAGTAGATACATCAATTAAAGAAACCGTCTCTAGTCGTATTTTAGCCGTATATCTTGATGAGCCTTACTATTATTATTTTGAGGCTATGATGGAATCGGTCGATATGATATTAGAAATCACATGTTAGATGTTCTAGAATTTGAAATTTACGGTGATGAGACTGGCAAGCATAAAATTAATTATTCAGGATCTAAGATGATTGTTAATAAGAAATCTAAGTTAGAAGATTTTTCAAAAGAGACTTTAGATAGCTTTTGAAAAATGCTGATGAACTCAGAACGATAGTGCTAAATATTATAATAAACGATGGTATCATTCAGGCTATGAGACCATTTCTCGACTTAGATAAGCTATCTAATTAGTACAAATGACGTAAGAGGAATAAAAAGAGACTCCTACTAAAATCTTATATTTAATGTTAGTGGTTTTATTATCATTGATAAAGAAAGCAAATAATATACAAGTATATTTTGATGAAAGTATTGCTGGTAAAAAGGTTAGAGACTCTTTAATTGCTATGTTGAAATATACTTATGGGGATCATCTCATTATATGTTGAATAGTTTAGATGAAATTGGAGAAAGAAGAACGAACTATTTTTATTACAATTACGAGATAACTATGTTAGTAAAAATTAGAAATACGCTATATTTATTTTTATAATATTGTGTAGTAATGGTTAGTACTTAATGAGATGCTTTGATGGAGTTGATAGTTTTGAAAAAGATATCCTATTACTTTAATATGCTCCTATATCTTTTTAAGATAGTTTTAGTATTTGCACCGTCATATGATTATTATCTCTTTTGATGACAGTAGCTATTATTAATAGGACCAAAACACCAACAACTAGACTATATGAGCAAAAGTTAACAAGTATATCTACATAAAGCTAACGAAAGATCATTATATTACAGGTAAATGGGCAGGCTTATACTTAAAATTACATATGAAAGTATTACTTTTAGAAAAGTGAGGGAATATACTTTCAGAAGAGAATATAAAATGGCGGAAGTAAATAAAGCACAACTTATCGGATATGATGTGGATGATATATTAGTATTGAAATTATACGTGATATAAAATACTAAAAAGTATAACTGTCATTTTAGAAAAAGAAGGATAAAGATAAGTAGAGTGTACTCTTTATGCAGATAAGTAACTTTAAAGAAGGACTGTTAATAATAAGTATATTGGGAAATATTTTTCTCTATTTTTAATCGAATTTATTTTTAGTGAACTCATGGTTTTCATGCTGAATTAGGAAGTGTAGTTGGTGTAAAACCCAATTATTTGAGTACAGCTAAATAATACAGGATTTTAGTATGACTATAGACAGATGATTAAATTGTATCTGTATAAAGTCATATAAATTGGTAGATTCTTTAGAATCAGATAATCATCATATATAAAGCAATTCGGAAATTGTCAAATTTTTATTGGTGAAATTGATAGGGATAATAAGCAATACATTATTTATGATGGATATTTAGACCACTATATGTTTGTTAACCTTAAATTTGATATGGATGAAAGCGATATAATGATTTTATTGGGTATATTAAGGTTATAGATAACTATGATAATGTTCCTGATTAGATATCGTCGTTTAATTAGAAAGTGACAATTGGGAGTATCTTAGTGTTCTTCAATATAATACGGTTGTTTTATGTGATTTGAGAGACTAATAAAAATGAAAATACATATTAGCTATTTTGGCAGGCATCTTTCTTTATAGTTCAATAGGTTTATATTGATGAATCTAATTCTTATAAATATAGACCTCGATATTTTTAGGGTATTCAAAGGGGGAAAATTATATATTAGATACTCAAACTGGTGTTACATTAGAACATAATGATATTCTTATAAAAATACAATTAGACTATTTATATAGTTGTAAGGAAAAACAGGTTTTCAAAGCTGATTGTAAACTCAGGTCAAACTTATTATTTGTTTGATCAGGAAACTGATGAAATTTACAAAACTAATATTTTAAATAGATGTTTAATGAGAAGAGAGAACAGAAACCAATACAAACACATATTTGGTCTAGTAAGTCGAGAGCTCAGCTACTGAGAGAGCAGGATATTTATAATAGTTTAAAGGAGAAAAAGATGAGATATCCAAAATCGTTCTATTATTGTTAAAGTAACAGAACAGTAGCTGTTATGTTAAATGTTTCTAGTTTAGTGTATACACTGACCTCTAAGGGGAGGTATCCTTATAGTTATCGCATGAAGACTTAAAGTATCATATTGTAATATTAGAACCAATACTATTAAAAATATTCCGTTATTGTAATGGCGAGATAAATATAAATAACTCTTAAAGAGAAATATTGAATTTTATTTTTATTAATTGCTCTAGGTGCATTACAGGCTTATAGATATAATTGTATTGATTTAGATACATTAGAATCATTAATCTATCGAATGAAGATGTTGAGTATTATTGATAAGAATAATTTATCTTCGGAATTAGAAGAAATTGTTTTACGTGGTATGGGACTAGAAGATGTCTGAAGCATGGGTTAAAGGTATCCAAGTATGTTGTTAGTTGATACGATAGATACCATTGAGATAGACTGTAAGTGTTTGTTGATGGATCCTAAATATTATTCTTGTTTTTACTGATTTTTAAATTGTTTGAATTCATGGAATGATACTGACTTGAGTTTTCAAAATTGATTATATTTCATTAGCAAACTTTGGAGTTTAATATGATGATATTTCTGTTAGGGATTTACATTATTACTAAGAGAAATTGATGATGATCTTAATCAGGTACTATTATCATTTAAGGATAATATTTTAAGTAAAATTAAAAATTTAAGCTATAAATATTCTGAGTCATTTAACGATGCTATTGAACTTTTTGATTTAATTGATTTCCATGAGAATAGATTTAATCCTAAACGTCAACAATTACTTTTTGAAGAAAATTAGTATTAAACTTAGAGTGTATTTTGTCTCTGTTACTAAGGAGAAGATTGAGGCTGATATCGATTTCTATAAATCAGATGGTTTTATTGTATTATGTAGATTCAAAAATAAGATATTAGTTATATAAGTTTTTAGTAATGACTGCCATTCTTTTTGTAATGTTCAATATTAGAGATTCGATGTAACGACCGTTTCATCGTGAACGAGTCGATAATCTTATTATGGTTGGTAAAAGATATAATATAAAATAATGACCAACTAGAGATTACTGAAATGGGTGTAGGTGGTCGTATCAAAGGTGGTGGCTGGGAAATCATACCCACTTTAAATCGAGGTCTTTCAGAAGCGAAGACTGCTGAACTAGTTATTCACCATACAAGCTATTACAAGTAATAAGATGATGAGGTAAAGTATCCGATTCTATGGTGACTTTTTATTAAATTACCCAATTTTTAAAATTTTATGAGTGTTATATATTAGAATAAAAGGCATGAATACTTCCAACAACTATGGCTATTATCTACAATGGAGATACAATTGAACCATTAAGCAGGGGTCGTGACAATATTGATGTATTGAATACCAAGTGTGTTGATGTGTTACAGTATGTAAAAGCGGAGCAAAGTCAATCTGTTTTTCGGTATTTACTATTATTAACATTCACAAACAGAGATATAGAATCGATAATTAATTTGATTATATGACTTTTAAGATGAAGCTGTATAGGGATAAAAAGATCTTGCAGGTGGTTATATTATAGTGAGCTTATAGAGAAATATTACTATTATACTAAGAGGTAAAAATATATGGATTTTATCATGTGCTTTACTGAACTTTATATAATACTAATTATGAGGTTAGAGGTACAATTCAAGGGCTATAGGATTTTTAATTGCATTTATTTGTATCCCTGAGGTTAATCGGTAATCATGATAGTATAGAATCTTTCACTCCGGCTAAGCCTATAGTGAGACGTATGTAAGGATTATTTTCTAAGTATCCTCTTAGTTTTTACTATATTTGCTTTGTTGGGGTTACTGATGGATAATGGTTTATTATAATTCATTATATTTTCTTTTATACAGTAGATATTTGATTAGATTTATTCAACAATCTGTTTTTATTAGGTTACTTATACGAATAAATTCCTATTAAAATCACCAGAATTTTACGATTTTTATGAGTGATCTTATGATAAAAATAGATGCTGCATTTAGTATTGTTAAAAGCTTCTGTGGTACCTCCACTTTCAGAAAACAGCAGCTAAAAATGATTTTAATGAGTGGTATGTAGAGTCTTTTGCATAAAACTGAATAGTTTTGATTCTGATATAGGAGAAAGTGATGATAGTAGTCTTTTGCAGGGTTTTTAGTATTTTTATTTTGTATGTATTTTCATTAAAAAACCTATATTTTACATTACAGCATATTAAAAATTAAACGCTCAAAAATCTTTGTTAATTTACAGAGTTGTTTATAGGTGTGATAATTTTCTTATATATTATTTTTTTGCAGGATATTTCTAGACTAGTGCGGTTTTTATTAGAATTGACATCTGTAATTCTGTTTTTATTAGAAATGTGGTTAAGAGTTCCTGCTATTGAATCGGATTTTAGTTTATCACTCTGACGTGAAAGTAATGCTCAATAAAAAGCTAAAAAAAGATTTTTATTCTACATTGCCAATGCTATTTTTATTAACATGTATGTTTGTATTTAATTTCATCAAAGATTTAAATAGATTTTTAATTGAAAAGTGAAGATTAATAGGAACTACTATGAATACATATATTAATAAAATAAGAGTTTACTTATTGATTGTATGCCAATACATTGGTATAAGATGTTATTTGTTTTTTTGAATGTACAGAATCAGGGCATGAGTTCAGCCTGTTACAATGTTAAGACCCCTTCCGGTTCTATTATTACTGATGGTGATTTGCTATATAATTGTAATGATGAAAAGTAAAATCTATAAAAGCTGGGACTAGTGAGATTTTTGACGTATGTACGTTTACTCATGAAGCCTCTACAGAAAAATGGACGTGGGGAACAATGTATTTTCACGTGATGATTATGAGCCCCATTGTGAATTTCATAATGATCCTGTAACTGACGATTGTTGGCTCCAAAATAGATATAAGTGGGAGTATCAGAATTTTGGTGTTCTAGCTAGAGAAGATGAATTTGAGCCGGATGTATATAAAGAAATGCTAAAAGGTCCTCGAGGTATTTTATTATTGGAAGATATGGAATCTCGTGTATTAGCAAAAAAATTATACTGCCATTGATAAGGCATTTAAGTTAAAGCATAAAAAGCTTAGAATCAGAACTTGAAAAACATTATAATAAAGTGGCCAAAAAGTATATACAAAGTTAACGCCTCTAAATTGGCATCAGTGCTAAATTACACTTTGAGATGAATGTTGATAATCCTCTGTAGAGCTTTTTAGTTTATAAAAACTGAGGATGATTCATGTATTACAAAGTATGTAGAAAATAATGATGAAGAGCCGGCTATTATTTCGGAAGTTATGTATGATTTAAAAATGAAAGTTGTAGCGATGATTGAGACTTTTAAATTCTATAATCAAAACCCATTCTCTGGTTTAGTATATACATTAACCTCTAATGGTGAGGTATCTTTAGAGCTAACTTATGGAGATAAATGATTTTAAGTTCGTTGATGAAATTGATTAGATAAAGCTTTACGGACCTGTTCATTAGGGTATTCGGAATCGATGGGTGGCAAACTACTACAAAGAGTTAACTAATAGAGTTGACTCTGATATTAGTGATATTGATGAGATAAGAGGAAAAATTAGTGATGAAATTTAAAACAATTTATTCTGTTTTTGGTACTTATTTTTGAGCTGCTCTTTTGTATGGCTAATTGTGGATTATCTACAATTTCTTCATAATGATAAAGTTGAGCAGTCTAGAGTAGAATTGATACAAGCTTTAAATGCATATTTTCCTCGAGAACAATATTTGAATGCTGAGCAGAAGTATATGGAGTCGAACAGAAAGAACTCTTTTTCTCAAAAAGGTATGGCAAGAAATATAAGGAAGATTCATTACATAAAGAGATATAGAATCAATAAAAACCTAAGTGGGAATTGGGAGTTAATTGACCAGCTAAAACTCGTTATGTATATGAAAATGAATCGTATAGAGTATATGTATTAGAGGATCCAAAGGAGATGATGGATATATTGTAGTTTTAGCTACTGTAATAAGTTAAGGAAAGATTGCATTTATAATTTTTATTTTAAATGGGAGCTATATATGAAGATTGGTCTTTCATTATTTTTATTATGTATATATTGTCTATATTTTTCATTAGAACCTTATTTTTGTATTAGACAAGGAACAAGTTAAACGTTCTAAATCTATGTTATATACGGAAATAGAATAGGCTCTTGGTTTTTATAATCATTAATATTCCCCTATGATGGTGCTAATTTAATTCATCTTTTTAGCTGTTATAGGCATATTGAGTTAGAGTGTTAGAATTGTAGTCTGAGAATTTTTGGCCATTAAAGTCTGACTTCTTCACTTGCTTTAGAGAAAATGTCTATTCTATTGAAAAAGCAAAAGAGATTTTTATTCTGTAATACCTATAATGAGTTATTTTTATGCTTATGATTCTTTTTAATGTGATAACTGATAATTTTAAATAATCTTAAATTGCAATATGAAACTGAATATAACCTAAAAATTAAGTATATTTTGATTGATTAGTGAAAGAAAGTTATATGAAGTAACTCTCTTTGTCATATAAAACATATATATACATAAAATGTTGATTTTATGTTTTCTGAGAAGATATAATCAGACTAATAAGTTAATAATTATTTGAAAGTAATATATAGGAGAGAATTATGAAAGTAGTATCAGTCTGCTGGTTGTGTGGGCTTAGTTGGCGTTATGTGTGCAACGCGACAACTTTGGCAGCGGATGTACCTTCCTCATTTAGACAACAAGGAAACGATTGAGCCGATGCTGCGTCAACGCCGAGGCACCTATGCGCGGGCCGCTTTGTCGCGTTCAGAATCACGTGTGACAATTTAAGATAGCGCACCTATGGATGCATTGCCGCAGACGTAGTGTCATTTCCATCGACCAGATCGTGATTACGTCATCAGAACCGGTCTTTCAAGGTTAGGAATCGACTGAAAAAATATATAATCATAACAACATTGGGGCAGAGGGGATTGCTGTTTTTACAAAAGCAATTACAAGAGCAAATTCTTGCATGATGGATATGTAACGAGTCAAGTGGTAGTACCAAATCAAGATTTGCAATCAGGTACACTCACTTTTGAGATTTTTACCAGGTTATGTGGAGGATATTATTCTTACGAATCCGAAAAGCTCGCATCGAATTGACAAGTGCGTATTTCCTGTTCGTCCCGGATATGTACAAATGTGTAGACAAGCATTAGAGCAAGGTATAGACCAGATGCGAAATGTACCGGGGCAAGATGTGAAGCTTAGTATTGAGCCGAGACAAAACCCTTCATTCAATAGTGAAATTAACGGTAGAACAAAAAGGTTTTGTACATGGATCTTTGTTGTTGGATAATGCTGGATATGAATCCACAGGGAAGTATCAAGGTACTATGTATGTGCTCATTGAGTCAATTGGCAGGTCTTAATGATACTATCGGCTAGTATAACGAAGGATATTGAGTCATCATGGTAGATGGACATGGATCAAAAGCAGTTATGCCATAAATTATGCCGTACCTGATGGAAATCGAATGTATCGCTTATCCACGTATCAATATAGTTATCATCAATTGGTATTTATGCCAGAAGCGTTCCGTTCTTCAGGGAATACTCGAGGAGTTGAGTTTTCTGTAGAGCAAGTGTTGAATCGGACGAGTCGTTCTAAGACAGCCGCTGTCGCTAAAGTGATTCATAAAACACGCCATGGTTATGTTGATGATATGAAATCGGTGTGCAGGAGCAACATACCACCGCATTGGAGCTAGGATTATCTCATCGTCAATATAGTGGGAATACTATGTCCGATATATACCTCTTTTATCGTCAAGGTATACGAGGTCTAGGTGCTACGGTACGCAGTTGGAAGGTTTGTGAGATAAATCCAACTACGTTATATAAAATGGCGGGACTAGAAAGGTGAAATTCAAAAGCGTGCACGTATCGGTCATAAAACAAGGTGTGTATACGATGCGTTTTAAAACCAATTACCAATCAACGTCTGTTCAGAACCGATCAATTTAGTATCGGTGGGCGTTATACCGTACGTGGCTTCAGTGGGGAAGAAACATTACGTAGGTGACTCGCGGTTTTCACATTCAAAATGAATGAGGCCTACCGTTCAAACGACAACGAATAACTCCGTATATAGTTGTAGATATAGGTCATGTATGGGGACCATCCACAGCGACACAAATCGGTAATACATTAGTAGGTGGGGTTATCGGTGTTCGTGGTAATATCGGCGATGCGTTTCGCTATGATGTGTCATGGGGGAAACCAATTAAGAAACCTGACGGTTGTAACGGATACAAGTGTTTGAGCGTTTAGATCTGCTTACCACCTCTAATCAAGTTTGTGTGTTATCTTTGTGTGTTATCAAATGAGAGACTATAAGGAGAGAATAATGAAAATTAAACAGTATACAGCAACCGCATTATGTGCAGCCTTATTAGTTACAAATTCTGGACCGTGGATTCCGCTAGTAGTGGCACAATCTATTGTACCGAATCAAGGAAAAATGGGTCCAACTATGGATGCAGACCCTAATGGAACCTACATTGTCAATATTAATAAAACCGAATGCTAATGGGTTTATCTCACCAAATCAATATGATATGTTTAATGTAGATGACAAAAGGGGTTATTCCTAAAATAACTCAAAGGAAACCTGTATCTACAGAACTAGCTGGCTGTGATGGAATCCTAACTCGAGAGGTCTGCTGCAGCCTAAGACGATTTTAAATGAAGTAACTGGAACAGGGTGCGACTGCTATGATATGGTGCCTTAGAGGTAGCGGTCATAAGGCACATGTATCATTACAGCCAAATGGTGATTGCTGTTAATAATGGGACATTTGTACAGTCACCCAAAGTCCTTCATTAACAACAGGTAATCCTAGTATTACTGATGGAAAATTTCTGATATGATGTGAAACAAGGTACTGTGACGGTATCGGACAAGGGGCTCGATACATCGCGTCACATCACGTACAGATATTTTTGCGCGGAAGCGAGTACAAGCTCAACGGAGGTATGGGCTGATGAAAGCCATGTTGTAACTGGTAAAAACACAGTATCTATCGATGGTAGTGGTAAGGTAACTAATGTTATGAAGACCGGTAACTCAAGAGCAAAGTAGAGATCTGGAGTGTATCTCAAATCAGTGGTATGTATGCGAATAGTATGTACCTTAGGTAGGTACTAATGATGGCTGGTGTAAATAATAAAGGGATTCTTTCTGCACAGAATCATGTTTCTGTAGACAGTACCGGCAAGGTGCAAAATAGTGGCACTGTGGTGGCGCCGGCTATAAGCATTAGTGCAAGGCTTTTACACAGTCAGTGAGGCTACAAATTCTATGCTGATTCGGCACGTATTTCAGCGGATGCTTTTCACAAACCAGTAATGCTGTTACGAAAGATGCCGGTACTCATCGCGTAATAATTTAGCGAGTGTCTACCAATACAATAAAAATACAAATGGTAGTGCTACAGAAGTCTGAGGGTGTGTTACCTTTACTAGGAAAGACGATGGATTATACGGCAGCTATACTCCGGCAAGATGGATGCGTTGACTAATGTAGGCGGCCACTATCGAGGGCCGGTCAGCGAGGAGTGATTCTTGCAAAGAAATCCATTACTAATAAAAATGGTGGTATTACGTTGGAAAACGGGCTACTACAGAACACAGACATATTAAAATGAAGTGGCACCGCAGGCGTATCAAACGATATCAGCTATCTGAGGAACGTATTTATGATCATGATGATCCAATTCCACAAGATAAGGTTGTAGTTCACTCTTCTGAAAATTTACAATTGTCTATTAATGGAAGCATCACGATAGTTGGACTAAACATGAATATGACCGTACACAGTATAAAGAAGTAAGTGGATACTTCAAACCAGGACGCATTATTTCGGGTGGTAACTTACAGATTAGAAGCGGATGTTCACGACTATGATGCCAGTCAAATTAGTGCAGCGGGCACTTTGGCTACGTAAAATCAGCTATTATGAAGCATCTAATCCGAAGGAAACAGATATATTAGCGAAAATGGAACTGCTACCGGTTATAGGTCGCCATAAAGCAAAAAGGTTGGGGACTCTCACGAATATTTTGCAGGTTGAGTACCATAATGATGTAGTAACTCGATAGATGTGCCCGGTAGCTGTGTGTATGGTACAATATAGCCAACAGCACAACAGGTGCTACGGTAGATACGTCGGTGATTGACGTCTATGAGTCAGTTATCTACAAATCCCAGTACATCCTATGCGATGGAAACGGATCCGAATTTTACCAATCAGAGAACCTTCTTATCTTCTGATTGTGTCATCAATCGTTTACAACTCAACCTATGCGTACACAAAAACGATTAGGAGATGGTTACTATGAACAACAATTGGTAATGCAGGCTATTTTACGTCAAACAGGTAAAAGTAGACTACAGGCAGGGCTTACAGAAGAAGAGCAGTACCGTAAATTAATGGATGCAGGTCTTACCGTGATGAAGGCTAAATCGAGTGACACTCGGACAGGATTAACTGAGTCGAGCAACAGCAATTGACGGAAGATGTGGTACATTTGTTAGTCAACCGGTAGTATTGCCGAACAGTGTAAGACTGAAAACCTCACTGTACCAAACATTATATTTGGCGCCGACCACACAACGTGTTGAGGGGGCTGCGAATATGCAGGCTCAATCGATTAATTTGCAAGTAGGTACGATGCATAATCGCGGTAGCATAGTGGCGGATGATGCGATAACTGCTTACATGGTAATACGATACACAATGATAACGGACTGATTAGTCGCACAGCAAAAAGTGGTGGCGGATACCAATGTTCAGTAACACACAAAGGCATGAAAGGCCGCAGTCGTACATAACTGCTAGCGCATTACGATGTGATAAATGAGGGCGGTACTGATTAAGCAAACCGATGAAAAAGGAAAACTTGTCGTGGCAGCAGATCGTGATGTTATCAATAACGGCGTTAGAGTACGAAGCTAGCAATAAGTGAGGTTAGCATGGAACAGTGCCAATAGCCGCCGTGAAACAGTAACCGCTGTAGATCAAGCGTCAAATTACGGCGAAAGGCGATGCTGTGAATTACAGCGGGTCGTGATGTTTCGCTATGCAGGGTGGTAAAAGTGACTTCCGATAAGGATATTACTCATAGTAGCTGGACGTCAGGTAAACATACCGGTCTATGACGGCAGATCATGAATTAGAGAACATCGTTGTCACAAAGGAAAATCAGGTGGTGGTCATTCTCAGACTACAGAAACACATGATGTAGTGATGAGCAACACTTCTGTGGGCGCAGTGTGGAAGGTAACAATGTAACGGTGGTCGCGAATGCCGATGTAACACTTAGTGGTAGTGAGATTCTGGTACATTGATAAAGGCACGGAGTGGAAGGTCAGAATGTAAAGCCTGGATACCGCATCAGCTGCAAGCCTGCCAATCATGTGATAAGGATAAGAAGAAAGTCCAGCTTAAACGGACATACGGATGCAGCCGGTGTGAGCGCAAGTGACTGCGCAAACTGGGCTCTGTTGTGAGGCAGTAAGGATGTTTACGACAATCAGATCTGGTCAGCAGTGTGACGGGGCAATCCGCTAAATTGATGAACGAGCAGGGCGTTCAAGTGACGGCAAATGGTAAGGTTGAACTCGGTGCGGATAAGAATGCTAATCACAGAGCTACATATCGTCATAAAACGCCAGAGTTAATGGGAGAATGCTATCGGATTTACTATCGGAATCGGAAAAAGCGAGGAGATGCAGACGACACCAATCGTGAAGAAGAAACGGCACGTAATACCATTGCCAGTACAGAAGGTGAGCAACTACGCGACTAATGATACGGTACATCTTACTAGTGCCGATGTATTAAATAAAAACCAGTGTCAACTAATGATTGAGGCTACAGTAACCCTTGATGGTAATACCTGATAGCAACATATGACGCATGATGATCGCTTATAAAAAGTCCGGCTAACGGTGGCATTAGGTGGTGTTTCATAGCTGATAGTAATGAATGCAACGCGAACTATTAAACAAGCTGGTGGCCGTGATGACAAAACGTTTAGCGAGACTTTCCAAGACTTAATGAAGCTCATAAACAGTTAACATGGATGGACGTGCGGATGAATAAAAGCGATTAAAGGGTGTTAAACTTCGCGACCTCAAAAGGCAATATGTTAAAAAGAGATAAAGGTCATTCTCAGCGTGGTCAAAGAATATTGATGATGCTGTCAGTTTGTCCGTGTCAATCAGTAGCATCACAGAAACAAGGTCAAACAGTAGATACGGCACCTATAAAGAGGTACCCATTGGCATAGTGATGGTGGTGTTCGTATGACGGCTCGCGATAGAACAAGGCATTACTCTACCGGTGAAAGCGTATTCACTCAATCTCTCAGTCTAGCTGGTACTGCCAGCGATATTAATCTGAGAGCCGGTAAGAGTGCAGCCGATGAAAAATGACTATAAGAGTTCCGGATGGAGCGTGGGTGCTAGATCTAAAGCAATGACCGGTAGTCTGTTAGATGCTAAATGCCAGTGGTCCAGCTGCGCCGTCAAAATGGAGACACCCATCAAAGAGGTTATGTACGCCTACTAAGATTAAAAGGGCTACATTAGCACAGCTTAAAAGCTAAAACGGATCAAAATATTATTGGTTCACTGATCTGGTAAAAGGTGAAGTAGATACAGTTCGTGATTTACATATTAAAAGCTTTACCAGCAGTAGATAACTTTAAGAACATGATAACCAGGATTCTCTGTGTCCTCTAAACCTAATTTGAAAAATCCAGCTGGTAGTATCAATGCTAGTGTGGGACGCATTGATATGCAAATGGAAGAGCATAAACAGAACAGAGCGTTTGTGCTTATGCTGGAAGAGGGCTACAATGTTAATGTAGGTAAAGACTACATTTAGAGGGTGCTGTTATTAAAAAGGTGAAGCTCCGAAGCTAGAATAAATTAACGACAAAAGTCTCTAGGGATGAAGGACATCAAAACGCAGGCTGAGTGTACATATGGCAACAACGGTATCGGACATACACTATGGCAGCAGAAAAGAAACTCGAAGAGATGGAGTCTAAAGATAGGCTAGATGGGAATTTATAACAGTATCGGTCTAGTTCCAAATTTAGTGTGGGATCTAAAAGGTAAAAGCAAAGCTCACTACTCAATCTGCTATTTCTGATGGTATACTTACAGTAGATGGTGAAGAGATTGATGCTAAAATCATCAATACGAATACTGAGAATACATTACATCAATTAAGATAGGGTTTTTGGTAGAAAGGATTGAAGAACGTCGGCGCTTCAGCAAACTTATTTACTAAAAGTGCGTTCGAAAGAGTGCATCGACTTAAGTGATGAAAATCTCATTTGGAAAGAAGGCGGTCAGGAGAGTGGCCTTGCATGCTTGGCTATGGGTGGAGTGCTGCACAGTTGGCGAAGACTGACCCAGTCAGATGGCTCCGTGCTGTAGCACATGGCGACGGGCCCAGTAATCGGGGATAGCGATTAAAGGAAGATTATTGATAAAGGTGGGAAAAGATCATCCCGATCAGGCGCTGATACTAGAAGTGCTGTTTTGCGGCAGTTTAATAGAGCAATGAGAGTATCAGTCCTGCAATTGCGAGCAACAAAGTGCTGGCAACTTGAAAGGCATAATGTTGGTAGCTGCACGCTGCAGTTGTATTGTAACTGTGAAGGAAACTGCTGCACTACGTTGCTGCAGGTGCAGTTGTATCATCTTGGTGAATGGGTGTATATCTAGATGGGAATCAGATTATTAGGAGAGGTTGGTGATCAGTAAAGCCCGGTGTATTTTGATGAGATGGGGACAATCTGCTGCAGATCAGCAGGTGGTATTTGATGTCGATCGTTCCAGATGCTTTACAGTTCTATTGCAGTGAAGTTGCTGAAGGTTACAGGCTAAAAGGTCGAGCAGTCTGAGAGAGGAAAAAGGCTCGTGATAATTTCATCACTTGGGCAAAAGGAGTTCCTAAGAGGGAGATCAGGAGGATTATGCGCAGACAGGTATATAGAGAGAAAGATGAGAAATGACTGAAGATGAGCCGCGAGTGATTGGAATGGATTAAAAATATGGAGATGAGAAGGTCACAGTTAATATGAGGTAGGAGTTGTTTGCAGAAACTTTGGCTAAGTACTCATGATAAATTACCATATGCAGAAGACCTATTTTAGTTTAGAGCTTTATGAGACTACAGGACATGAGCCGAAGCCTATAATTTAGCTAAACAACTTTCTGGATTTAGAAGACTTTGATGACGTAAGCTACGCTGTCTATTTAAATCAGAGGAATACAGTAGTAATATAGACTGATTACTATGAGATAATAGTTTTCTACTATAGGCCCTGTCGTATGATCTTGGTTTAAATATATACTGTTGGTGGGACTTTGGGTGTTTTAGTAACTGTAGTGCTTCATGCAGGTGCTTCTATGAGATACGGTGCTTGGGATATATTCGTTGTACATGGGTTAGAAAATTTTTGGCATTGATAAAGGTTTTTACGCTCAATAAACGCAAATGGAGTGATGGTTTATGCATAGGGATTTATGATTAAAAGAATATAGAAATAGGACTTGTATCTATACACGGATTGTGATTGTTCATATAATTACGGTCCCTGTTTAATTTCCAATGTCATTAGGCTTATTCATGCAGCATAGATTTATGAAATCTCAAAATACACCTACTATGCAAGAGTAGTATGCATCTGCGAAAAATTACCTTGCTTAAAGGGAGTATAATGTAAGGCGATTAAGCTACAGTATACGTAAACAAAATATTATGTAACAACAAATGTACAAGAGCTTGCGCGTACAAATGGTTATGAAGAGTGCCCGCCATAGTATTTCCTCTAAGTATGGTGCAAAGATTACATATAATCTATGCCAGATATGAGTTTGTGGCAAAATAATAAGACAGTTTATACCGAAAATATAAAGAGACATCCAAAGATTATAGAGGAACTTGTAATGGCAGATTAATATTGCATATGTGAGTAGTAATATCAGCTAAAATGTGAGTTTTCATCTTTTATATGTGATGTCCTGGGATAGTGCACAAATGATGTTTGCAGTAAACATGTCAATTTTATATAAGAGATAATAGAATGAGATATTTCTTGTGTGAAGAGTATGTTATGTGGAAGTACACAGCACTGACGAAAGAAGGAGCTGATAAAAGAGTAGTTTGCAATCAATTACAAGAAGATTTAGCATAAGACGCATTAAAATAAAAGAATATACAGCTCCCCACTTTGCGAGGGCCAGTAAAATAGAGTCAAGCCAGAGACAAAGACAGTAGAGGGCACGTCAGTGGTAATAGAGTGAGGTAAGATCACTCAACACCTGCCTCTGGGGCTACCACTGGAGAAAAAAGGCTTAATAGGGTCGGGAAGCAAGCATCGCTCTACGGGTGGGTATGATTACGTATTTTTTTTTTTTTTTTTTATTTATATCGCAAGATAATTCCTATTAAAATTGCGAATTTTACGATTTTATAGATGTTTATGATAAAATAAAGGTATGAATACTTCAACAACTCGGTCTAATATTACCTACAATGGTGGCACAATTGAGATATGAGTTAACCATCAATGTAGAGAACATGAACACCGCATTACAAAAGAGATGAATTATGATCATGTGTCAACGAATGCGTATGTGCCGGATTATAGAGGTGAATACATTGTCATCGAGAATATGCCCTTCATTGGGCAGGCTCCTTACAAGATTGATGCATTAAGATGCTAAGTAATGGTGAGGCGTTACAGTATGCCAGATGGTGGCTTATCCATCCTCAGCATTCCGGTCATTACCTTATAGTTGAGCCAGGATGGAAAGCCTCACATCGATTTTTTTGACGGAAGGCGATTCTTACCGTGAATTTATACCTCAAATTACGACCTTTGACGCTAAACATAAATTAATTAAGTTACTGGCGTAATTTGGGAAAAGGTCTTTGTCCATTGGGCAAGGTCAATAATAATCAACGCTTTCACCAGCAACATGTTGATGTGCCTCATGCCAACGTAAAAGCAGCAGCGCATGAAGAAGAGGCCGTTAAGGGTTCTTGTACGCCATGCAAAGCAGCTCATTAAGATGAATACCCGATTATTAGAAGTACTGAAGCGTGCTCTTAGATACATTATGGTTCATAAGTTTACCCCATTTAAATATTTAGACCATTCCAAGAACTTTCCTGATCTCATTGGCACAGTTTTGCCAGATTGGAAGGCTCGTGAAGTCATTGAACGTGTATTTTGCTCATCGCCTTGGCAAAGGTGTACCATGCAGCCATACATTTGCCGAATCCTTGGGGTTAGTTGCTAGACATCAGTCGTTTGCCTGACGCTTGGTACGTCAATGCGAAGGTTAAATCAATACAGTACTTGCTGCATTACAGATCACGGCAGTATAACACGCTGCCATTTATTTTTACAAAGAATGTATGGCCCAGGGTATTAAACCTATTATCAGTTATGAAGTATGTAACGGAAAAAAATCGATTCAAATCGTCGAAGGTCGCAGTCGTGAAGGCTAAACATCTTATCACTTTTAGCTGAGACCATGGAAGATATCGTAATCTTGGCAAAATCGTGTCTAAGCATCGACGGAAGGTATACATATCGTCCTCATTGCAGACCGAGATTTATTATCAATACAGCAAAGTTAGCTGCATAGTACTTGTATTCAAGAAATCCCTCAGTATATTCTGCAAGACAATATGGAAGGCGCTAGACTCTGTCAGTAGTATATCGGACATGCAGCAAGGGATAATTTTTCTTGAAATTCAAAATCGCTTGGTTTTGCCAGAGGCAAAGGCTCAAGGGAGCTCATTAAGTTGTGACAGGAATATAGTCTTGGCATTGCTGGCGTCTAATGGTTTTCCACTATGTCTTAAAGGATGCAGACGAGATATCAAGGTTTATTATGTCTGGTAGTCATACGATATGAAATTAGACCATATTAGAGTTCCTAATGATAGAGTTTTATCTCAGGTCTGGGATGGAAATGGCGAAACTATTTGGAGGACATATTCAGGGGTAGTGAGAAACACCTTAAAAATTGCAGACCTGCGCTGTAATGTAGAGAGTTTAATTTTGATGAGAGCATACTTGCCGCACTTTGATGTGCCCGGAGAAACTTCTAAAACATATTTACATGAGTTTGTGAACGAGAAATTCCACGCCTCTATGGTAAAGCCTCTGAAGAGTTACAAAAGCACTTAGATTACGAGTTAGATGTTATTGCACCACTGGAAGCACAGGGACTACTTCCTCATCGTATGGGATTATGCACTATGTCGTAGGCATGATATCTTAGTAGGTCCTGGTAGTAGTTCTGCAGCAGGGTCCGTAGTAGCCTATCTACTTGGCATTACAGGCAGTCCATTGAAGTATGACACTCTTTGGAGCAGTTTCTTAAATCCAGAACAGGTAGCATGCCCCGATATCGATAATGACTACCTATGAAAACTGTGAATCCAAACCATCAGATATGTAACGAAAATACGGTCAGGCTCTAGTGTCAGATTGTACGCTGGGTACAGAAACTGACTCGTGCCGTTGTGTTCGTGACGTAGGTCGCGTACTCCTGACTTACCACTGGTAGAGTAGACCGCATCGCTAAATGATTCCCAACAGACTGGGGATTACATGGGTCAGGCTCTACAAGGCAAAGAGTTAAAAGCTTTATGACCGATCCAAATGTTAAAAGAGTTATTTGATTTGTTAAAAGGCTAGAGCCATAGCGCGCAATTCGTCCACTCAGCCCACGTGGGCATCATATTCTGCGGACCACCTCATTGACCATGCCGGTACAATGCACCAGCGATGTGACTTTGTTACGCAGTACAGTAAGGATATCGAGATTAGGCACTCTGGGAGTGGACCTTGGTATCCACTTGACAATGGTTATAGGGGATTTTCAAAGCTCCTTAAAGGCCAGACCGTGGTGGCTGGCCCTGGACTTGGACGCCATTCCAACTCGATGATAAGGCGGCAGTATCCTCACAAAAGGCGATACGTCTGGTGTGTTCCAGCTCCAGTCGGGAAAAGGGATCGCCCGGCTCGTATATGGACACTCAAGCCTGGGCATTTTTGAGGACTTGATTCGTTGGTGGCCTTGTCTCGTCCAGGTCCAGGCAGTGGGCTCTGGCATGGTGGCAGTTTTATCGACCGCCGTCACTTGGTAAAAAGGGTTACCTGCTTGCATCCCATCTTGGAGCGATATTTGAAAGATACCTTTCGCGGCCAATCCTGTGCAAAGAACAGGATTATGCAGATTGCCTCCGCCATGGGCGGGTTCTCCCTAGATCAAAGCCAGACTTGATGCGCCGCGCCATGAGTAAGAAAAAGGAATCTGTGCTGCTGGGCGCAGCATAGATCCTTTGTTCGAGGCTCCAGTAAATACAGTATAGATAGAGTCTCGTGCACATGAAGTATGTTGACTTGCTCGTGTACTATGCAGGCTATAGCTTTTAATAAATCACATGGTACTGGCTATGCGTATATCGTACATGCCACCAAACGAGCGTGCTTGAAAAGCCATCTATTTCCCTGAGTTACCATGGCCGCTACCATGACTGGCATGAAAACGGCCACATGCAATTGACGTACTACACATCTAGCACTGCAAAGAAGCGCAATGTGTAAAGTACTAGTACAGATGTGACTATTCTGAGCGTAGCTTTGCCGTGCAAGAGTGATGCTCTATTCGCTTTCTGGCCTAGCAGCATCAGAGACGTAGATATGCGCTATCGATCGCTTGATTCGCAGGGCGCAATGAGCACAACCTCTATGTACGGATATCGAGATTCTGCAAACGCGTGGACAACGAAAGGTTGTTACCAAACGACTGCTTGAAAGTCTCATTCGCTGCGGCGCCACTGGATGCTTTCAAGGGAGACCGAAACCAATTATTGCATGTGTATGGCGCTCAAGCCGTATTAGGTGCTAAAAGCGCAAAAGATGCCCGCTATGCGCACCATGAGAATCTCTTTGGCGATATACAAGGAAGAGTCCGTCGACTTTCATCCCTGTACGCGAATGTGGAGGTTATCGGAAGACGAGTAAATTAAGGGATGAAAGGAATACTACAGGCTTTTTACGCTGCAGGGCCATCCATTGCAAGGCTATGCAGAAGAAGGAGCTGGAAGCGCTCTTTGACTGGGCGCTCTCGCTTAGAAAATCCGAGGCAATACGATCGTCAAACCATTACCTTTACAGCGGTCTCATCGAAAATAAATCCGGATCCACTGGCAAGACAAAACGATGAGTTATGTCCATTCTTGCATCGAAAGATTACTCTGGTGCGGCCACGTGGTAGCATTCCCTAGGTCTTTAGTCAAAGAGCCAACAGTTCCTTGCGGTCGATATGATCGTTAAGGTAAAGGTCGAGTTGATGCGGATGAAAAGGGTGTGCAAATCATTGCGAAGACCGCGTTACGCCGGTAAGATTAGCAGAAGCTATGGTCAGGCCAAAGACCAGGTGGCAATCCATATTTACAGCCAATGTGATTCACGCGAGAAAATAGTGAAACCTATGAAAACGGCGTGCTTACACGTAAACTACCGCAGGCTCCGTGCCCAACATCGTTTATATGTTGCACACGTCAACTTGAGACGCATCATTTAACACCTGCAGACATGTGCTTTTGGTCCTGGTACTAGTGACAAGATCCATCAAAGGCTAATGGAAGCTATTCTAGGGAGGCTCCGTGGAGAGTGCAGTAAAACACATCAGGGTGCTATAAATTATGTATGACATATAGTGAGCATATTAGGTGCAACGTATAATAAGCATATACTTGGTAATACGTATAAACAGTGAAGAAGACATATGTTGCGTAGCACAGCTAGCTTTTCACTAGCATTGACTATATATACGAAATGAAACGATCAGTCTAAGGATTGCTTTCACTTCGAGGATTATAGAGCATGCACGTGCAGTCATGTAACACCTGTGGGTCGGAACGGATAGTTTGGCATCTTTAGAAGATGTGATGCGACGCGCATGCTCAGATGCTGAAAAGCTCGTTTAATCTTTCTCACGCTGGATCCCATGAAAGCAAGCCAGACGCATGCCAAATGGTGCGCGATGCGGCGATGATTGTGAATAAACCAATCGCATTAATGCTCCGATACGAAGAGCCCTGAGGTACATCGTGCGACCCTATTTAAAGAGGCAAGGTATTCCTCGAGCCAGGTCAGCAATTTCGTTGACTACGGATGATGTGGAAGGCACACAAGAGCTTAGCTCATAGACGCACAAAAGGTCTTGCGAGGCGACGTGTCCGTAGGGATAAAAGTCACCTGCTTGGCTGATGGTGCTTGTAACGCGGTAACATCGATGCTACTCAGAGGTGTAACATCATTACAACCGTTCCAAAACAGAGGTAGAAATGCAACCGTCAAACGCGTGGCCGTACAGGTGTAGCGCTAAAGCTTGCCACCCGTATCTGAAACCGGGACAGAAGCAGACTTGCGCTTTTGGCTGCTCAAACAAGGGAGTAGACTGTGGCCGCATCCTTTATGCAGCGTGACAAGACATTGTGGCCATCCGCCAGATCGCGGGTCTGAGAGAGACATCGATGTGCAAAATCGAAAATGCTGAAGGCGTTAAAAATGTCGAGTGAAATCTTGGGACGTAGCAGACGGCCTCACTTGGTTGCTCGCGCGACCTCGCGTAGAAATTCTGCACAGAAGGGTGCCAATGCTTCAAAAGATGATGATCGAAAAATGTAATGACTTTGCGTACATGCGCTGTTTTGCGGCGACTCAAATGCTCAGAGTCCATGATTCAAAACCCACGTCCTGACACGAGGCAGGAAGCATAGTGACGTAGCCACGCCAGCTGATGGTACCGATGCGATCGTGTTGTCAGTGTAGACGCGACCAATGGTGCTATCAGCTTAGAGGCGCGTTTGCGACCATGACACGCATTGCAGAGGTAACGGAAGGCTACAAGCTATGACGCTGATACAGCCGTGCTCGTCAAGAATGAAGAAATGACGACCACAAGCGCCGTAACTCGTTTGGCAAGCGTGCGCGTCGCTCAAAACCCTCGCAGCTGCGTATATGACATGCCACTGAGATCTGGTCACACCGCCGTTAGCAGCTCGACATCGTCCAGATTGCAGAGTCATGCTGCAGCGCGCATGACAATCGCCGTCATGCAATTATGCTGTCGCAAGAGGCTATCAGGGCCATGAAATCCTTAACTCTGATGAAATGGTTAAACAAGCGATACCCGGTGCTCCTCCTTTTGCACAGGTGCCATCGAGATCTGGTGACCTCATGGTTGTGGTACCTGAGCGCGTGCCATCTGAGGTGCTGTAGGTACGTGACCAGCTCGATTCGCGTTCACATTGCAGGCCAAGTGCTCCTGTCTGGTAGTAGTATTTTGCGCAAATCCGTTGACGGCACATGTATGCATTGCTGCTAATCGTCAAGCAGTAGTAAGCTTCAAAGACGTGCGACATCCTAGTGGTGGGCACAGTGGGCTGAATTGATAGCTAGGTGCAAAACGCTGCAGTGTCAACGCCGCTGAAGATGGTTATACCTCGGACAGTGCTATTGCGGGCAGTACCTGTAGCATTCACTGTAATCTTTAGGTCTTCTAAAACGCCCATGACGGCGGCGTACTCCTTGAAGGATCTCAGAGTGACTATCGACGCGAACGGCAGTAAGGTGTTTGCAGGCATTGCCAATGCACGCTGAGTAGAGAAAAGATATTTTATAATATGGAGGACTCGTCGGTACTCTCGATGATAGAATCAGAGTATGACAGTAGATCTGTCAGAGGATGTATGCTTAATACAGGGTAGACTATTGTAGATCCATATGATGTAACGGACCTACGTGATTCTCAAGTCGCTCCAGGTTGAGAAGTATCGCTATCCCATCGTTTGAAAGGGATCCTTCTTGTGTGGATGGTTGTATGGGTTGCTTTACGACTACTCGGTGTTGGAGTGCGCCTTAGCGAAATCAAACTGGTCACGCTTTGCGTACGAAAACTTTAACATTATTCTATTAGATGAGGAGAAAACTTGAGCGTGGTATTCCTGTTGAGTGTCTCATGTCATGCTAATGTAATGACACATTACGAGGCATGTTCTTCCCTCTGTCACTGCATTGATAAGTCATCACATTGACCTTGGTATCGTTGCGATATAGATGTATTTGATAGTGAGTTATTTCCAGCCTTAGTCGGGTACGTTAGCGTTCTTTCATTGGCTTTGCCGTGGTGAGAACTGCAACGACACGTAATTTGTCATCCCTAACACCCTTATGCAATGGCTTGCCTTGCCGTGCATGATTATCCTCTGTGTTCGTGATGAGGAAACCCGTTATCTTTTCAACTGGGCTGTACTCAGTGGCTTTAGCTGATACTGTTAGTAGTTCTGCTGGGTTTATGTGTGTGTTGTAGTATTCTCTATCTTTTGGCTATCGATGTGTGACCGCATTAAAATAATGTGACACAAGTGGCGCTCATGGAGATGGAAACACATTTTGAGACCGCATTAGAGTCGAATGCGCTTTGGGCCTATGGCCCAGATTTCAGTAACTTATTCTCTCCTTGTGCGCATCTTTGGTAATAAGCGATTAACAAAGGAGATGTATGGACGATAGAGGGCGGCGACCTTTGTAACCGTTGTCGATGAAGGGCAATATTACGGGGGCTGCAGAAAATTATTTTATCGCAACCGGCGTTGAGCTATCAGTTTGCGCCATATGGACTGTGAGCGTTCTCTGTTGTTGCCGAACTGCTTGAAGGGATTGCTCTCGCAGCTGGAAGGCGAAATTTTCTATGATTACTGCAAGCAGAATGATGCAAGAACGAGACTTTAGAAAATGCTACTGAATTCGCTGTCAGATTCGGGGACCTTGAAAATCCGCATCCATCAATTAACGCAAGACTACCAGACTACCAGCCTTGATCTGAAAAGCATTTCGAGCAACCTCGAGGTGCTACATTCAAAGTAGAGACTGCTCAGCCATCAAGTAGTATGTCAACAATACCGGTGACACCTGTCATGGTCGCCTTTTGCTCGTGGTGCTGTATGACGTGTCTGGCAAGTCTAGTATTACTGACTGAGGAACCGTATTGTTTTGGTATATAAAAATGGTGCCACCTGATCGCTCGTAGAAAGGTGCCATTCATTAAATATCAAAGCAGATGCGTCAGTGGCAAATGCACTTCAAACGTGGGTGTGCTAGAGCATTTTGTGAGCACCGAGTGTAGCGATGGACATAAATTCCATGAGGTACGTGTCGTCACTTTGGCTACTGCCGTCTCGGATGAACCTATCTTTGGCCCTGCACGCCTTGGATCCTGTATCGGGATAGAGATATCTATAACAGAGCCCATTGCGCGCAGTAGATGGGTGACCTATCACCCGTAATGATACAGATATGGTGTACACAAAAGGATACGGAAAATCTGGTTTGTGAGTTAAAACATTTCATCGAGATATGTTCGCGATTACTACAAAGAACATGCATGTTGTGAATGACAGTAGTGATTTAGAGATACCGAAAGCCGGATAGCATTAGCAAATGATAGGTCTCTATGAGCATTTTCTAACTGTCTATCCATTGCTGTTTCAGTATTGGACTTTTCGATATAATCACTCATAATATAGAGGTAGTCTCGAAAAGAGCGAGCAGTAACCGTATGGTGCATGTATGTACCCCTTTTGAGGACGTATACATGCATTTTTCATTGACTGTAATTCTAGCTTAAAATGCATAAAAGCCAGATTAGTAGATATAAAAGTTTTATAACTTCTAAAGGTAATCTATTTGTTTCCTTAGCATTCTAGAAAAGCAATATATAATGAGTATGAGACTTAATCCAATGTAATCGACGTACGCGAGCAGTTGTTGTTAAAGACTAAGGTGATTTTATGTGTACCTAAGTTGGTTGAAAGAAAGGAAAGACACACATGAAAGACAGACGATTATGGCGCGTTGCCGTATATGAGCTGCCATCGTCGCAATCACGTGGTTTCGTGGCTTTACGCAGAGGCCTCAAACCACAGTAGCGAGTTGGCATTTGGTAGTTTACGCCAACTATCGTGGGCGTATTAAAACCAATCCCAGTTCCTATTACGTATTATTGGGTGTTGCCATCTTCTGTTTTGTGAGCTACACAAAGACGTATTGCTGGTTACAGTCAAATACCTGACGTGTGGTTGATCTTCGCTAGCGCTTCGCATTTATCCGTATTGCGTCAGTAGGCCTTACATTTGCGGTCACCGCATCGCGTACTCGCTCAGTTCGACGCTGTTTGGTGGCACAACACGTCGTCTTGGTTGTGTAACTGCATTCCTTGACTATGATCTTGTCTCCACCACCTCATCCAACGCACAGCTGCATGGCGGTGTCGATATGTCAATCAACATCTGTCCATCCATGCAAAGCAGTTGGTTCCATACCCAGTGAGACTGCTAAAAAGCGATGCTTACCTCTTCCACAGAATGGTTACTTTGCAGCCTAAAGTAGCATCCTTTCCTCTCGCGACGTAATGGCACCACTTTAGCGCTTTGCCAGACTTTCGTTACTAAATTAACAGGTGTAACTGTGAAAACTGGGCTCCAATGGGCGTGCAGCTATGTTGCGCACCTGGTTTTATCATGTGGCAATGCTTAGTCCCACTTATTGCTTCTGCATGTATGAGCGTCCATCTAGTGAAAAAGACGTCGACAACAGAGAAAGGTGCGGCGGACGGTTTTGGCTGAATGCGACCTATGAAAGCGTCCGAAAAGCTTATCGCTAGCCGCGCTGCGCAATCACTGGGCTGGATTCTACCAACATTTTGATGTGACTCTGATGCTACCGCGAAAAGTAGCTATCGTAGCATGATGCACCATTTCGTATGCATTATTACCCACGGGATGGTTGCGCAGGAAACTAAAAGCTGCTTGGAGACACATTGAGTTTGGTTTCGGCGGTATCTTGGAAACTTATCCTCACAGTGACTCAAAAGGTAGGATTATCTTCGAGATGGTTGGCTAAATACTTAGGAAAGCTCACATGAACTTTGGTTTAGATCCACATTCCTTGATGTCGCCTTATCTCGGTATTGTTTCCGTTGCGGTTCATTCGCTACTTTCTTCGCATCTGGTGCATACATCTCCGCGATGCTTCCAGTATTCTTGATTTGTAGAGAATTATTAACGCAGGCGTCGATCCTACGGTACTTGCGTTTCATCTTGATCAGCTGGCTACAAATGCGTGGTGGTTCCGTAACTCACTACGTGCAGCTCCTGGTCCAATCATCTTCTCCACTGAGTTTACAACAACGTAAAGACTGGTGGACGGTTGGTCTCCTCTCCGCCGTTGTAGTGTTTAGTATTGAACTGCGGCAATCGGTATCCCTTGGTGGAAAATCTGCTGGTTTCATGTAATATGGAAGCTTTTCACTATGGAGTGTTGAGTAATGTGTGTGTCAGTAATGTCTGTAGATGGCTCTCGCGGCAGAGCCTGCCACCGAACTTAGACTCTCGTGTTTCACAACGAAAGGATGCAACATGGCACAATTAGCTAAAAGCTGCAGCTACGCTTCCGACAAGATGATGCATGTAAGCTTGGTTGAGCGAACGCTGGCGGTATCGAAAGTGAGATTAACATCCAAAAGTTATCCGCCAATACGGCGATTCAAATTAAATCCGTTATCTAGAGCACAGTGAAAGAAGCTGGTATATGATGTGCGTAAAAGTAATCGTACAGATAATGCTTGGGATTACAATTAGAAAAGCTCGCGTATTAGACTGCATTGGAGAAAGAGCACAAGCATAATGGCTAACGATAAAACATTCCCAGAAGTTAAAACAAACCCCACATTAACAGAGGCTTAGCTAAAACGCTTTGTCTCGTTCCGCGATGTTTCGTGCCAGGTAATGCACCTAAAATGATTAACGAGTGCAGACATTCACGGCGCTGACTCCCATCGTGGTCGATATCAAGACTCCCGTGCCTATTACAGAAAGGACACGCTCGTCTTTTAACTGCCGACATTGAAATCTCGTAAATTCCGTGCTGCGAAACAGTTGTTCGTATCAGCCATCCTACACAAACTCCTATATGAGCTGCCAATGACGTCTGGGTATCATCGTTCCAGCTAAACCTGATGTAGTTCGTTTACCTAAAACTGAGGCAGATGTTCTGAAGTTGAAATCGTGAACAGAAAGATTGAAGAAGTGGGAAAGAGAAAGCTAACGTGACCCGAAGGTACAATCAACATCGTATGCTAACTCGAATCCGTCCGCGCTTGTACAATGTTCGCGAAATCTGCCCTAGCCCCTCGCGTAGTTCTGCTATCGCTCTTGGCGCTGAGAGACTACCGTTGCAGACCTTCGTACAGGTAAAGCATAAACCCAGCTGTTGGTGTGTTGTTCGCTCGTCGAAACAAATAACGAAAACACGCAGCGCGTGGGCAGGTATCACCCGTAATCGATACTGTATTCTCCCGATGTGATGAAGAGCCTCGAGCTTCCGCGAAGAGTTGAAATTCATTAAAACTCCCTGGCTACGATGGCAAATCTTTGTATCCACCCAGGCCAAAATCAAAATTATCCACGAAGTATTCACTCCTGACGAAAGAAATCGCTCACTCCATTGGTGTGAAACAGCTGTACGCAGTGCATTGCTGCAACAGCCAAAGGCGTAATCTCCGTAGATGGTCGAAATGATCGATGGTCTCTATCGTAGTTCGTGCATTACTGGCGCGTGAGTTGATAAAGCACGTGCGGCGGGCATTAAAGTTGAATTTAAGGAGAAGGGCAGAATACGATGTTAAAATAAAGAGTGGGTCGCGATGTCCCAACAAATATCCCAGCACTAGAAGGTCGCGAAACGCACTCAAAGGTGAATTCACTGCAATTGAACCTAAAGCTCATCGCGCAGGTAAAGCCTGTACACATGGCCGTGTTGGTACCAAAATAGTACTTGCTTCCTCGATGAGAGCAATCGAAAGGCTGCGTAAAGGTGGCATGACGTTGTCGCTTCATCATCGCGCATTATTGCGTATAATGAAAATGGTTATGAACGCGTTCATGCAAAGGTATTAAAAGACACAATTGCGTCTTCTTGTCTCCATGCCGCTGAATTCTTGGTAGAAACTGATTCAAGATGGTGCTGTAACAGCTATTGAAACATCTGACGCGATCGTCTTGTAAATTCTTGACTCAAAATCCAGGCGTATTAAAACACCTGTAGTGATTCGTTCACGGTGGCCGTGCTCGTGCTATCGAATCTGGCGAGTTCGTAACTTTCTGGCTGCTCCTACAGCTGATCACGCGGTAATGCTACTATTCGTATGGGTAAATCGCATGTGGTGCGCTTGGCTAATAACAAAGTTCGGCTCCCACTGTGCAGATACAGCTGTTATTATCACAGATGACGGTTGACTATGTACCTTCTTCAATCCTCAAACCGTGGATTGTTGTTGAGGGTGAAAGCAGTATTGAAGGTATCGCTTCTGGTGCGGTAGGTTTCACTAAAAGCCTATGGTCGGTACCAGATTAGCTGATGAATTCCTGACCAAGCTGGCATCATTAAAGATGGTTTCGTATTCCATTGGGCGCTGGTGGTGGCTCGCTGACTGTGGCAAATTCATCGCGAAAACTTCTGTGCCGGTGAAGTAAATTGGCTTCGCTATCGGTGCTACTGGTATCTTGACTGGCATGCTTAGAGAGACGATCAAGTACCATTTACGATACTCAAACTTTCGATACAACTGCAGCAGCATCTTTGGGCCGGAAGCCTGCATAACTCGAAATGTCACCACTTCCATGTACGCCTTCATGGGCAGACTGCACCACAAACTATCAGACGTATTCGCCGGTGCTACTGAAATCGACCTTGATTTCAACGTAAACGTAATGACTGACCGGCGGTGTATTGATGGGCGCTTCAGCGTTCGCTCCGATACAGCAACGGGTGCTAAATGTACGGTTGACCCTTGTCCGGTGATGGTGGTCAGTTTCAGCTGATTGGCTGACGGTGCTGTTACCGACCCTCCCGTTGATGTACTTGCTGAATACCGGTGTTAACCCAATGCTGATTTGATTAGCGCTTCAGGCGCCAACGCCTATCACGACGAAATTTAGCGGTGGCGTGACGGTGGGTACACGAGATGTCCCTGTGACAAGGGCAGGGCATCGTAGCAATCGTAGGGCGCGATGGTTCTATCCTTGACGTGATTTCGTAAACCTCTATAATTGAGTAGGGGTTTGGGTCGGTAGAGTCACGTTTGGGTTCGCTGTCAACCATATGCCGGTATGCAGGGCCAACTCCGGGTTCAGGGCCTTGGCTGGGTCTTTCTGAACTGTCGTTGTTTATTAACTTCGGGCCAATAAAGTCGCGTGGCGACCTGTTTGCAGTTATAGTTATACTTTTACTATGAAGATTGGGTTTGGGTGGTTTTTGTCTTGTCGTTGTATTGTTTGAGATTGATGCAGGTGGGTTGGGTGGGTTTTATGGTGAAATAGGCCTGACCTGTGCCAAATAATATCAGCGCGTGGTTACAGGATCGTTTCAGATGGGCCTAATCCAGAAAGCCAGTATTCGGTGAGTATGCCTTAAGCTGGATGTCTGTGACCTGGAGATATTTCTTATCGTAACCTGCTGATGTAGAGATTGTGTCATTGTAAGTATTGATTGTTGTATGCAAAATTTAAAACATTAGAGATAGTAAACAGCTTGGAATTGAATACAGTCCTATGTTTAATCCTCAAGCGATGTCACAGTATGAAATTTTCCTTTCATAGTATGAACACCTATTGTTTATAGTATTGATTTTAACAATTATGGTATATAAACATGCGATATACTATGGACAGGTGCATTTATGTACGCTTTAACTATGGGAGGCGCATGAGCCAGTTTTTAAGCGGATTTAACAGATGCTTCGAGTCCGATGGTGTTTTGTTTAATTATTGATGCCAGAGCAGTGTGGTATTTATAGCCGCGATACATCAGTGATGTACATTTAAACCATTCTTTATTATGCTGGGTTTTGATCTCAGTCAGGTGTGAGGTTGTGGTTATTCTTTGCATATATATATGTGTGTGTGTGTTGGCGGCGGCGGCGGCAGCGCTGGCGGCGGCGTTGTGTGTGTGTGTGCCAAGCTGAAA